>LAHS01000066.1_pt1 | contig 74877 bp, 98 predicted proteins | sample 329651 | NCBI WGS metagenome assembly LAHS01 (sample SAMN03275699, study PRJNA271635) | activated sludge metagenome | isolation source: sample C-1 Sludge from hydrolytic chamber (first chamber) of Anaerobic...
GCGGAAAGCACCGCCGTAGCGGACAACAACGGCGTAGCAAAAAAGTGTTAGATTGACTGCCATCAATCTAACACCTTTTCTCTTTTGTCCCAACCTCCAAATTCAAAAATTAATCTGTTTTTAGGAGAGAATAAATATTAATATCTATAAAATTCCCTTTTGAATTTTCGTATTGTCTTAACTTTCCTTCAAATGTAAAATGAAGCTTTTGTAACACTTTTATAGAATTTACATTTGCAGGTTCTACCTTTGCTTCAATTCTATTGATTTTTAAAGTTTCGAAAGCATATTCAATAAGTGCCTTTATACTTTCAGGAGCATATCCCATGCCCCAATAGGCTTTCGCGATATCATAACCAATTTCTACTTTTGCATTATCTAAGTCTATTGAATTGAATCCACATGTTCCTATTATTTCGTTGGAGTTCCTTTCAATCATGCTAAACCGTATGGCTTCACCAGCATGAGCTAATTCCTCTAGAAGTTCAATCATCTCTGTTGCTTGCGTTTCATGCGTAAAGGTAGTGATATTCATGTATTTCGTTACATCTGGATCAGACCAAAGTTTAAACAAGCGAGGTGAGTCTGATACAGCCATTCTTCTTAAATGTAATCTTTGAGTGTGTAGTTCTTTTATCAATGCTTATACCTCCAATATTTTTAATCAGTTAGATAAAAAATATTGCCATCTGCGCATAGTTCAGTCCCTTCAAGGTTTTTTATTCTATTTATTTCGCTTTTACTTTTGTTTTTCTAAGTAGCAAGGATGCCATTAATAAAAAAACAGCGATTCAAACGGAAAAGAGAAAATTTTCAAGCAAAGCCCAAAGATCATTTTTGAAATAATCCCAAATGGATGAAAGTAAAAAAACAGTCATAATGAAAGTAATATATAAATACTTTCCGAATCTTGTCAATTGAAACACCCCGTTATGCATCAGTGCAACTTTAAAAAGCCAACACGTTTGCAGGCTCTACAACCGTAAAAGAGAGGCAATGTAAACTTTTGTGGCTTTCTAACCTTGATGGCAGCTACTTCACCACAATCTTTACAAAAGTTAAAAATGTATGGCGAACCAACAGAAAATACGGAACCAATAGGCAACATTACCTTGACTTGTTTCACTACTAACTTGACCGCTTACAAAGGAATCACCACCACAAGCTGTACAAACTCCATAAATGCGTCTCTTTATGTAATATATGTTAACTATACTATAAAATTGATGATAGCGTCTAATCTCTACAGCGCATCATAAATATTGATTAGTTTTATATATTTCCCACTCGCTGCGTAAAATCCCCATTTTAATAGCATCATAGTATTTTTCGTCAACAATCCGTGCATCTCTAATTCTTGCTTCTAATTGCATTCCTAATTTCTCTGCTACTCGTATCATTCTTTCATTACCAGACCAAGTAGACATCCCTAATCGATGTAGTGGGGTATTTTCAAAAAGATAGTCAATCCATAAGCGATAAGCTTCTGAACCATAACCACCATTCCAATAAGCTGTATTATATGTGACAATCCCTGTTTCAAGCCAGTTAGTGTTTTTATCCACCCAATAAGCACCGACAACACCAATAAATTGTTCGTCTACTGCTATGATTAATGTACTTGGGACACCTTCAAAGATTTCTTCATCATTAGCCCATTCCTTTAAAAACGCAGCTTTAGACATATGTTTTTCGGGGATATATGGACCGTTCCATTTTTTAGCTTCTTGTTTTTCATCAATATACTTCCAATAATAGATATTTTCAATATCGGAAGGAGTAGCTGTTCGTAATGTAACTTTATTTCCTTGTATATGTATCATTGTATCGCTCCTTATTATAACAAAAATACTATAATATAATAATATAACCAAATATATTCTTATTGTATAGTTTGTCGAAAGAGAAGATTGTAGGACAAGCATATAGCGTACAAATGGATAGATAATAGTCAGCATTTTTCATTCCAACTTTTATGGCAGGGAGGACATGTTGCCTTACAAAGGAAAGACATATAGGAAGGAGCATTAGCTATGAATTTTGAAGAAAATATCCATCTACATGTTGGATTTTATGATGCTAATGGTGAATTTGAAGGTATTTTTTTAAAACAAAAAAGTGGCGAGACATGGTGCTTATTTTTCCATAATGATTTTTATAATGTATCTCTAAAAAAAACGTATGCTTTATTTGATCAAGATTTTGGGTATATGGTGAGAGAATACAATATTTGTAATTTAACTTTTGAGCAAGCGAATGAATTATTCAAAGAATTTTTATTAGAAGAGGAATTAATCGTTATAAGGGAGGGGGACAATACCTTTCATCTGAATGAAGTAAAAGTCCAAGATCATTAGGTTTCAGCTAACCACTGTTAAAAATACCTCGAGAGTAGAACAATCGAGATATTTTGTCGACAAACTGTGCGTAGCTTTATCCTCTTAATAAGATATACGGTAAATAATGCCTTTAGTAGTCGAGTTACATGATAGATAGACTGAAACCAAGTGTCTATTTTCATATCAGGGGAGAGAAGGAGGCAAAGCCCTAATCTAGTTTTGATGGCGTTTATCTAAAAAAAACTAGTAAATTAACTCCAAATTATGTATATTTATTAAGAGGAGGAATTAATTATGAAAAAGATATTAGTATTACCATTATTATTGTTATTTGGAATTATTTTTGCTGGATGTAGTGCGGATTCAGAAAAGGAGAGTGGAGACAAAAAGGAGGTTGCTGCAGATACAACTGAAAAGACTTCTGTGAGCAAACCACTTAAGGTCGATAAAGAGCTATTAAATGTTGAGGTAACGATACCGGCTGATTTTTTTGAAGGTGAAGATATAGATACAGTGATTGCTGATGCCAAAGACGAAGGTATTCAAGAAGTAATAAAGAACGATGATGGTTCTTTAACGTTTAGAATGTCTGAATCACAGCAAAAAGAAATCTTGAAGGATATGGAAGAAGAGATTATCGACTTCGTAGAAGAGATTGAAACAGATGAACAGTTAGCTTCTATTAAGGATATAAGTTACAATAATACATATTCTGAGTTTACAATTTTAGTTAACCCAGAAGAATTAGAAAGCACCCTAGACATCGACGCTGATGTTGATCTTGTTCTGATGGGTATTTTCTATCAATTGTTTAATGGAGTAGATCCAGCGAAAAATAAAGTAACCGTTACTTATAAAAATGAATCAAATGGTGAAGTAATTGATACAATCGTATATCCAGATGATTTAAATGAGCAAAATTAATTTTAAAATTTCAAGGAGTAAAAGCACTTAAAAAAGTGCTTTTTATTTTGCACTAAAAGGAATTTGAGGCATATCATAGGTCTATACGCAACTATGATTTAATCAGACTTAGGAGTCCATCGCTGTTGTAATAGTTAATCAGAAAATAATTGTTGATACTGTGATAATTCCATCGGAAGCTAAACAAGTTAAAAAGGTTTGCTAAAATGGTGTTTACAAATCTATTGCTGTTACAAATGATGACAATTTCTTTAAAAAAGCTGTTGTGTCGTCATATGATACTGATAGAGATAAATGCTATTGCTTTTTATATTTTTTACTAGTCCATGCCCAATTTAAGAAAGCAAAAATAAGGACGGTCCATAGAGAAAAGAAAAAGTTACTAAGCAAGTTCCAATTACCGTATTTAAAATAATCACGAATCAATAAAATTAAAAACAGTGATAAAAAGTAGAGGAGATAGATATATTTCCTGATAAATGCCATATTTTTAACCTCATTATGTATTTTATATAAATTGTAGCACAAAAAACGTAGACGTTTGCTTCAACACAAAGCGGAATAGATAATCAAGCATTATCATTAAAGAAGCATAACAATGGTGAAATTTATGTTAAAGAATTTCTTGGAAAATCTATACATTGCGCTTATAAAAGGTGGTGCTTTAGTACAATATAGATTCCCTTATTATGTAAATATGATACAGATAGAAGCGGGAGTCTTTAGTTAAGGTAGTCATTTTTAGTAGGAGGGGCTAACATGTGGTGGAAACTTAACAAAATAACTGAGGATGAAAAGCAAATTGTATACCGATATAGTCGTGAGAGCGACAAGTTGGATGGTGAAATTGCTTTTGATCGAAATACCAAAACATTTCATTGCATCAATTATGCCTATGGAGAGACTCAAAGAGAAGTAGAATGGTTCTACCCACATCTCTGGAGGACAATAAGTAAAGAGAATGCTCCTGACGAGCACTTTATAGCGATTGGTTAAAAGCATTACTTATCTTAAGAATTATATAATGTTAAATTTAGAAGGTTGGACATTTATAGTTATCTCCATAGTATCTTTTTGCATGATAAAAAAAGAAGTAATTTAAAGAGGAGTGAAAGGATATGCTGAAAATTCTACCAATTGTTTTTGGAATCATCGTAATCGCGCTTTCAACTTATGGACTTGTCACACGTGATTATCAGTTTAATTTCTTAACGATATTCTTCTTAAGTTTATCCATGTTAACTTTAGGCATTAATGCATATCAAAGCGAGAGAAAAGCTTACGGCTGGTTCTTAATAGGTATATTTTTATTTTTAGTATATGTATCAATTCAAAGTTTTATATTTAGGTAAATATAGGCGTTATTTATAAATTGACTGTAATCGGACACACAATTGAAAATAAGCAATAAAAGACATGCCTTATTGGTACGTCTTTTTTTTGTGTAGTGAAAATGTATAAATAATCAAATACTTACAATTGTGCAGAGCTAATACTACGCATTGAATTTACTTACTTCATAAATGCCTATATTATTTTGAGCTAATGAACGTACAATTTCAATTTCAGGTATCGCTTGAACAGGAATCGTTAACAATAGTACAACTTGATTATTATCATTTTTGAACTCATAATCTACCAGTTGATGTGTTTTTTGTGTTATATGAATTACTTGATTTTGAATACTTTCTATCTCTAATCCACCTAAATTAAACTTTACTTTAATAAGATGATCACTATAGTCTTTTCTATCAATTATCGAGAAACCTCTTTTCTAGTTTGGCTTTATAAAATTAGGACGTGTTGTAAATAGAAAGGTTACAATCAGTAAACAAATTAATAAGGCAATGTGTAATTATTAAACAAAATGATGGATAAAAGAAAATAGAGAGAGTAAAACATCCCTCTAAAATTCCCAATATAGCATTACTTATTTCTTTCAAGTACTTCGATACGTTTTTCTAATTTCTTGACCTTCATGTCATTAAGAAGGGCAATAACTGTCGCTGCCATAGCGAAGGTAAAAACTACGAATGTAATACCAAGCATTAGTTTGCCTCCTAATTTTTGTTAATCTAATTGTAGCACAATATAACCTACTGGGTTATGCGTTGCAGTTTTAATATTATTGAGATTATTGAAGTTACTTCACCAAATACACACAGTAAAAATTGGTGGAGCTTCTATTAAGAAAATTCATGTGAATAATATAAAAAAACTGCCGCGTCGTCACAAGTAAAAGCAAATTAGAGATTTTCAATGAAAAGAAGTCGAATAAAATGAAGCGCCCTTTTGCTGCATATCAAAGGATTGATTGAAAAGATTACATAATTTTAATATCTAATTAAAAAACGCATGGTAGTTTGTTTAGGGGAAAGAAGAAATTTCTAGTATGAGAGGAGAAAAAATCATGGAAAAAAACACTGAAGTTTTAAGAACAGAGGGGGATATTAATTTAACAAAAACACGGTCGATCTGGCAAGAAAATCATTTGAGTAAAGAATCGTTTGAGTTTATAAACGATGACGCTAAGTATTATTTACATCAGTCTCTTTCTACTCCTTGTTTAAATATAATTGAAAAAAGCTATGGCATTTACATAGAGGATATAGATGGAAGAAAGTATATGGATTTTCACGGAAATAATGTTCATCAAATAGGTTATGGGAATGAGTATGTTATTCGTGCCGTAAAAGAACAGTTGGATACACTGCCATTCTCACCAAGACGATATACAAATAAAGTTGCAATCCAGTTAGCAAAAAAATTAGTTGATATTGCACCAGAACCTTTAAATAAAGTACTTTTGGCACCTGGAGGAACTTCAGCTGTTGGTATGGCTTTAAAGCTTGTTCGAAAGGCAACAGGTAAATTTAAAACGATATCGATGTGGGATTCATTTCATGGCGCCTCTTTAGACGCGATTTCAGTTGGAGGAGAAGCGCTTTTCCGTAACGGTATGGGTCCTTTAATGCCAGGAACTCTGCATATAGCTCCTTATAATTCATATCGCGGTTTGTTTGAGGATGACAATGGTAGGTTTAAATCACTTGACTATCTAGAGTATATACTAGAAAGAGAAAATGAAATCGGTGCAATTATTTTAGAGCCTGTTCGTTGTACAGACGTACATATCCCACCAAAAGAGTACTATCAACGTTTACGCAATATTTGTGATCGGAATAATATATTAATGATTTTTGATGAAATTCCAACTGCTTTAGGACGAACAGGAAAAATGTTCACTTTTGAAAACTTTGGAGTTATTCCAGATATTGTTTTACTGGGAAAAGGATTGGGTGGAGGTGTGTTTCCAATGGCGGCGATGCTCGTAAAAGGAGAACTGGATGTTGCCCAAGATATTGCACTTGGTCATTACACGCATGAAAAAAGTTCGCTAGGCTGTGCAGCAGCCTTGGCTACTCTTCATTATATTGAGGATTTTAAATTAATAGAAAAGGCTAATCAATTAGGAGAGTATATGAGAATACGGCTTAAAAAGATGCAAGAGCAGTATGAAATTATTGGTGATGTACGAGGAATCGGTCTTTTATATGGCGTAGAACTAGTATTGGACCGCCATTCGAAAGAAAAAGCTATAGTCGAAGCAGAACAAGTAATGTATAAATGTATGGAAAAGGGATTAAGTTTTAAAGTATCACAAGGAAATGTGCTTACGCTCACGCCACCACTGATTATTAAGGCACAAGAATTAGAGCTGGCAATGGATATTTTAGAACAATCTATCCAAGAGGTTTTAGCGAAGTAATATAGATTTATGAAAAATTGATTAAACATCGCTATGAGGTGTTTTTTATTATATAAAGAAACAATAAAAGTAAAGGTTAAAAGGTAGAATTACAAAAACCAATATAATTTTAAAGTAGCGCTATTGTCGGCGCTATTTTTATTTTGCTTGACCATTTTATAATAAAGATATTTACAAAATTAGGTTTGTGAAGTTTGGGAAATCTAGTGTTGTAACACTTTCAGCACCTTAACAGCATATGTGTAATGATGTAAATATGGTATAGTGAAAAAGAGGTGTAAAAAAATGGTTAGAGGGAATAGTGAATTGTTAGAAACAGAAACAAATTCAAGAGATCAGAGGGAGTTGATAAAAAGTATTTACAATTGTAAAGATAAAGATTTAATAAAGTTTTTAAGTAAACACCTAAAAAGAGATGATTGGAATGGAGAGAGTTTGTTTACTATTTTTAAAAGACTCCTAAAATATGAGAAAAGAAATTCAAATATTAAAGATTATATAAAAAATATTAAAACTCTTTCTACAGAAGATCGATTATTTTTGAAGGCTAGATTAGTAGAAATTGAATGTACATATGATAGAGTTTCGATAATAAACCTTAGTGGTGTAGGACTATTTGCTTTTTTACTTATCTATAAAGAAATGTCAAAAGAAATTTTATTTAAACAGCTCCCAGTAACGTATTATTATTTTATGCAAGCTGTTTATATTTTGGTAATATTATTTTTAATTAAAAAAGCGGTTAATTCAAAACGTTACCAATCGAAAGCAAAGTATTTCTTAACTATAATTGATAACTTTAAAAATTAATCGATATTAAAAGTTATTTGTCCGATTGCTACAAAACATAATATGAGCCATACAAGTAGATGAAGTGATTTTCGGGTTGCTTCATCATTTGTGTATTTTGGAATAGATTTAATGCTATTAGCTTTCCTTGATTAAATAAAATTTTTAATTAGTAGTTGACTAAAGAAAAAGTTACAAGTAGCATAAAAGAAATACTGTTGTATTCTTATAAACTTAATAAGGTATAAAAACTTATTCGATGTTTAAAAAAGAATCAAATTATAAAAAGGAGTGATTTTAAATGGCGATAACAACATTTAAGGCAAACACATTTTTAAAAGAAAAGGTTTTGGTAGAAGCTCATGTTAGAGGACATAAAATTATTGTCGATGAACCAAAAGAATTAGGTGGAGATGATCAAGCTCCAAACCCTGTAGAACTCCTTCTTTCGGCTTTGGGGGCATGTCAATCAATAGTAGCAAGAACTTATGCGAAGAAATTTGATATAGACCTTCAAGATTTCTGGGTTGAATTAGAAGGAGACCTTGATACAGATGGCTTTTTAGGCAAGTCCGATGTAAGACCAGGATTTTTATCAATCCGATATACTTTTCATATCAAAACGAATGCATCAGAGGAAAAGGTAGAAGAATTTAAAAAATATATTGAAGCACGTTGCCCTGTAGGTGATACGATTGCTAATACAGTAAATCTTGTGTCTTCAGGAATTGTTATTGAGAATTCTGTAGTTTAATCGTTTTTATGTAATACGTAATATAATTGTAAGCTAGATATTCAGAATGTTCCAAACGATTTTCAAGTAACTTTATATACTGCGAGGGAGGGGGCACTAAGTGCTTCCTCCCTTGTTATTTACAAACTGGGGCAAGGCATACATAAACGGCTCTATTTTTAGTGATGGGTATATTTTTGTGTAATACTTTAGAACATTGTAAAATAGACGATATTAACCTGTTAAAAGGTACAGAAATATGTTTAATGGGAGGTTGGGTCGATGAATAATCAGAAGAAGAGTAAATTACAAATATTAGCGATAATTTTAATAATAGCCCTATTGGTTGCGGCGTTTGTTACTTTTTTCTTAGGGCATTTTGTGGTAGGTTCTGTTTTATTTGTAATCTTTATGATAATCTTGAATGCAATTAGTAGTTGGACAAGAATCAAAAATACTGAGTACATTCATTTTAAAGAGCATAAATATAATGAGAAGTGGTGATGAAACGCGGTTTTTGCTATGGAACTGATCCTAATCATGCATTCTAGCTTTTTTTATTTTTGTCTTTTCATGGAGTGAAACCAAAGATGTACAGAAAATGGGGCAGTGTATCTTGATAAAGTAGTAATAGCAAAATACTTGTTTTACCCTTGATAAACCAAAAGCACATGTTTTTTCATGTGCTTTTGATTTTTTTTATATTTATAAAGTTGATAAAAAAACATTATGTAATATTAAATATAAGACTGTTTATTACAATAGAATCAATAGGTTATATTTTGTCATTTCTTGCACTTACCCGGGAAATTATTTTTTATTTCCTAATTTAAATACCACATTCTAATGGTATTTTGTAACACAAAAAAGGAGGGCTAGGGCAAATTGGGATTATCCAAGTAGCTAAAAATAATAACTATGTCGTGATGAATCGTACAGCATTAAATGACAACTGGCTCAATCCTCAAATAATTGAGCGCTGATACATACAAGTGCAGAACCGCATTCCATTTGTAGAAGGGGATAGAGAGGTTGAAGTCGTTCATAGATTACTAAATGGGCATAGCATGTGTTCAATTAGAAAGCATATGAGAATATCTAGTACGACAATTTTTAGAGCAAGAAATAATATTTTGAGTCAGATGATGAAGTAGCCAATGAGCTACTTCTTTTAATAACATATGTTCAACAATCGCGGGCCAAATTATGGAATAACGCAGTTGATGGGTTATACTAAAAATCAGATATAGATTGTTAAGAATTATAAAAGACAGAATAATCTAATTCAAGGATATATGATAGATAATAAATTCTATATAGAGGTGGAATTATATGCCTAAAATTGACAATATGTTAGCAATTCTATGGATGCTTCGTTCAGGTGAAAAAATTACAGCAAAACAAATTTCAGAAAAGTTAGAGATGAATATAAGGACTGTGTATCGTTATATTGATACGATTTCAACAAGTGGCGTACCTATAATTTCAGAACCAGGACATAACGGTGGATACACTTTAATGAACAATTTTATTGAGGCTCCTCTTTTTTTTGATTTTGAGGAGCAAACTTCACTATTTCACGCTGCTGTTTTTGCAGAAGAAGCAGGATATTATGGAGGGGAGGCACTAAATAGGGCCATTTCAAAACTAAGTAAATACTCAAATCAAGAGCAGAAAACAAAGATAAACCAACATTTAACTAGTCTTGAAGTAATAAGTCGATTAAGTTCACTCTCTATGGAACCTTTTTTGAAGGAGTTGGAGCAGGCCGTAGCTGACGGGTACTCAGTAAAAATTCTTCACCATAAAAGTGGAGAAAAGGAAATAAATTATAGATTGGTCGATCCGTACAAAATTATCTATTGGAATAATAAGTGGTATGTGATTGGATTTTGTCATCTTAGAAATGATATCCGTAGTTTTAGAGTAGATCGAATTGAAAGTCTAATGCTAACCGAAAATAAATTTGACCGGCCAGAAAATTTTTCAGCACGTGACATTTTTATAAAAAATCTTCTGCCAACTATAGAAGATAAAGATAGAATTATTTCTTTGGTTATTAATGGAGATAAAAGTGTATTGGCTGATATTTGCCAACATTGGTTTTTAGGACATTATTTACAAACACGGACTTCAAATCAAGCAGTTTTTCTTCTTGAAAAAGATATAATACATACATATGTACCTTATTTACTTTTACCGTACAATAAATCTATTAAAGTTATCGAGCCAATAAGTCTTAAGAAAAGAATTATTGAAGTTCTGACGGAATTAATAAAATATCATCAAGTATGATGACTTCCCTGACGTTAACTGTCAGGGAAGTTATTTTATAATAGCTATATCAATTGTGATTGGAGTGCTATTGGATGCAAACAAAAAAAGTTTTTCTATATGTATTTAATACAATGTCGGACTGGGAATATGGATATTTAATTGCTGAACTAAACTCGGGAAGATATTTCAAAAAAAATTTAGCCCCTTTAAAAGTAATTACAGTAGGAGCTAATAAAGAAATGATTACTACTATGGGAGGACTGAGCATAAAACCCGATATTTCACTTGATGAATGTATTCTTGAGAGTAAAGATCTTTTAATTTTACCAGGAGGGACTACTTGGAGTGAAGAAATTCATCAACCTGTCTTGGAGAGAATTGGCCAAGCTCTAAAGTTTGGCACTATTGTTGCTGCAATTTGTGGTGCAACTGAGGCTCTTGCGAATATGGGATATTTAGATTCTAGAAAACACACAAGCAATGACTTAGAGTATATTAAAATGGTATGTCCTAATTATAAAGGAGAAAAATTTTATGAGATGAGATCTGCGGTATCTGGTGAGAATTTGATTACTGCATCAGGAGTAGCACCTCTAGAATTTACGATGGAAGTACTGAAAAAACTAGATGTATTTGCACCTGACACATTACATTCATGGTATAACCTAAATAAGACTCATCAACCTGAATACTTCTTCCAGTTAATGAATTCAATAAATAGCTGAGCTAAAAATCAACGAGGCAGTTTTATAAATCATGCTTTAGAAAATGTAAAAGTGATAGTTTTTGTATATAACTTAAATATGTTTATGGAAGTAAAGAACTTACAAAGCACTTCTGATGTTGTTATAAATAGGATTGGTAACTAAATCTCTTTTTAATCTTATTGAACAAAGGGGTGCTTTTTTCTTTGGTAATTATGTTGGAATGATCTTCCACAATCGGGGGCGATTCTGTAACAAGAATCAGCGCTCGTTTTTTATTGATGGGCCATTTTGTTGAGCAATAGTCTTACACTCTTAATTCAGTTTTGAGGATTATATTGGACCATAAGGTTAATTTTTATTAAAGAATAGTTCTATTAAACAAACTTTAATTGGATATATAAGGTGAATAGTTAGTTGAAGTAAAATACAACTTAACATTCCTATTGAAATAATCTAAAGTTGAAATGAGGGATTTTAAATGGGTATTAATTTTCATAATGAGCAAAACCGTAATACTTATTCAACTCGAAAAGCTGATGATTCGTGGGGTAAGGTTAAAAACAGTTCGAGAATATCTCTAAGGCGTTGGATATAGGGTGTGGTGGGAGTATTTATTCAAAGGCGATATCTGAAAATGAGAGTAGCCTTTGTTACCGGTGTTGATTTTTCCAAAGAAATACTTAATGGTGCAAGAGATAACTGTAGAGAATTTCAAAATATATCATTTAAGCAAGGTGATACACTTCATACAAGCTTAGAAAGCAACGATTACAATTTACTTCTTGAAAGAGCGTTGATACATCAAATAATTATAAAAAAGAATTATAGACGAAAAAAACCTCTTGAGTTGAATCGTGGAAGTTACTTCAGAGATAAAAAAGTTAATATAGAGTTAAAACACACATTCTTTCACGTATGAAATCACAGTGTTTTTTAATTGTTACATAAGGTATTGCACATTAAAAAATCACATAGATGGAAATAAAGAGAGAAATTGTGTGATTAAATGATGATTTATTAAGTGTATTACCAAGAGACGAGAACCTGAAATCTTTGTTTACAAAAAGGATTATATATGATAATTTGGATTAAAATGTTAGTAGTGGTGGTGGAATTAATGAAGTGGACATATGTTTTAGGTATCGTTATTTTAACTGCGTTATTGAGTATAGGTGGTACACTTTTAATCTCAGAAAAGATCTATGAAAAAGAAGAGATGGAACAAGATGTGAAAGAATTAGAGAACACTTCAAAAGAAGATACAAAAGAAAAATTTGTATCGACGGTGGATGTGAGCGGGATAGGTTGGGAAACCCCTATTTTCTCCAAGAAAATTGATGATTGGAAAAGTGGAGATGAACCCTTCGTTGGCAATCTAGTTGAAGAAGTGATTCAAGAGATGGCACACCAAAAGATTATCGCTGAATCGAAAGAAGGTTCTATTATGATTACACCAGAAAGAATCGACACATTAATACAGATGGTAGAAGAAAACAAAGATAACTATGAACGTCATAAAATGTCTGATAAGTATGCACCTTATGAAATATACCTAGATATATTAAAACGTTGGAAAAAAGGTGATTTTTCAACAGTTGACGATGACCATAATATTTTAATGTTTATTCAAGGAGGGAAACCACCTGAAGGTTTAGCAACAGGTATTGCTTCGGAAGAACAAGAGATAAACTATATTTTCCAAGTTTTTGCTAAAGAGGTAGATGAAGTCTTTGGCTCAACAGAAAAGCAGAATTAATCTATTTTTAGAAGTTAAATAATAATTGCTAACATCCTTCGGGGTGTTTTTATTTTGCACTTAAATGTAACAATTGAAAAGTCATTGCTGCTCAACTACCGGTACTTTCTTTTGAGAGCGAAATTTACATTATAAGTCATCTTCTATTAACCTATAATATTTGCTAATGGAGGATAAGTTATGACTGAAAAATTGAATGGTAAAATTCATTGTATGGATATTAGTTTATTAAAAATATTTTGAAGACCAAGTAGCATAAAATGTAGTCTTGGTCTCATTATATAGAAAAATGTTATATAACTTTCTGTAATTCAGTTTTGCTCATCGGTAACAAGTCCGAAAATTTCAAGTATATCTTCGATAATTACACTTGTGTCTGTTGCTATTATTATAAATATTAATAAACTAATAATAATTGAAATCGCAATTAATACATTAAAGGTAGTAACATTTTTTTTATTATATTCAGGAACTTCTTCTACTTGAGCTACTAAATCTTTAGCTGAAGAAAGAGTAATATTATCAGGATCTTCTTTAACTGTATTGCAATATTCACATGTATAGAGAGTTAGGCCTTCTCTTACAATCTTTTTATAAGAATTTTTTGCCAAGCAGTTAGTACAATTAAACAATAAATTTACCTCCTTTTTAAGAAACAACTATTTACCATTTTAGGTAATCAACCACTGATTGTATATATAAATTTAATATAATTTTTAAGTGTATAACAACCTACAACCCATGCCAACTCGCTACACAAAAAAGTCACGAAAGTCTATTCTGATATGAACTAGCACCAACATATTTTGGGATTTTCATAATTAAAATAACCCCTAATTAATAGAAAAGAGCAATAGATTTATTCATCCGATGCAGTACGGGAAGCCTAAGCGTATTTTGTCATATAGCGAGAATCAAATTAAAGCGAGGGACGAGGAATGGGTGAACAATACTTAATCGATCAGATGGTGTTACACATAGGCCTTTACAAAAAGTATCAGTACAAAGAAAACGAGATAGGGTTTTATCAGAACCTTGAAGTTTTACGGGCGCTGAAAGGGCTTAACACACAGGATGCTTACATGGAGGATTTAGGGCTAACATATAGACAGGCGTTTAACAAAGCTTATAAAGAAGTAAATCCACCAAGTGTAACAGTACCATTCATGAGCTTTGAGGATTGGAGAAAGCAGTTTAGTGGTGAAGGGTGAGTGAAGCTAAATATATTTTCTAAATAAAGCTTGATAAAAATCACCTCGTTGTTTTTTCTTAGAGGAGATTTTGTTTTTGGGTATTTATGTTAATATTGAATTGATTTTCAATGTTATTTATATTTTGTTCCACAATCGGGCAATATTGCTGAATATAGGTGATTAGTCCTTATAAAAGTGCTTAGTAGTGATGGGGCGGATAAAAGGTTGTATTAAAGAACTGTAGACCGTACCACACAGCGAAATATAGCATTTTATAGGGGAATAGATAATATTATTTATATAATAAGGAGGAAATTTAATTATGGATTTATTGCACCCTATATTTGGAGAGTTAGAGTTAAATGAATTTGAAGAATACGAAGCAATTAGACTTATAAAGTTTTCAGGATTAGAAAAAGAAGTGAAAATAACTTTTGACGATGAAATCAACGAGAAACATTGTCAAGCATATCAATATTTTATAGAAAATTTAGATAGAATAACTCCGGAAATAATACAGTCTATGATTGAATATCAGAATGAATGTCATGATTACACTGACTATACAGCGAGTTTTAAATATTTTGAAAATACTAATGATGTCTTAGGTAATACCGAACTTTTTGAAATTGTTCTTCAAACCGAACTTCATGGAGTAGTTACGGATTCAAACCTCTATCATAAAGTAATGAAAGAAGAACTAAATGGCACGGAAGAAGAAAGATACGTAGTGCTATTGTTTGAAGCTAAATGGGTAAATGATGATTATCACATCTTAAGTGTTGCTTTAGCGAATGAAAAAGTGATTTATGTGACAGATGAAAATATTACAATTTAATTTGGTGATTATGAGCATAATACGAAGTTTATAAATACCAGCTTATCATAGAAACTATATGTAAATGTTTTGACTCATCTTATAAATTTACATTAATACAGAAATAAAAAGAGTAATAGGATAAGTCTATCGCTGGAATAGGGATATTATCAGCACATCTGATAAGGAGATTTACATATAAAAAGGGTCGCAATTGCAAATAGCACAGCCCCGTATCAAAGTTAAACATCAAGGCTATGTGTTAATAAGGTTTTAGTTTCGTTATTCAGTAATCTGGCGCGATTCTGTAATAAGAACCGGCGCTCGTTTTCGTTAATGGGTCATATTATTGAATTACATTCTTTTAAGAAATGTCCCCAAATGACACTTGGGAGGGTTAAAATTCAACTAACGGGGTGTTTTAGTTGAATAAGATAGTCCAAACCAGAAGTAACAATCAATAGTTTGGTTAAAAGAATTATCTATTTCTTCCGTAGTGTCATTTTTAACAAATGGACTGTTTTAAAGGAGTGGAAAGAATGAGAAAAAATTTATTTATGATTAGTCTTATATTGTTTGTGATTTCAGCACTACCGTTATTTCAAATGTTAAGAGAAAGAGTAACAACGTGGAAACTGGATAATCGATATACAATTGAACAGGCATATGCTCAAGGCTTCCTCACACATAACGATGTGTCAGAAATTGTAGTCAATGGTCACCTCATTGAAATAGTTGAAGAAAAAACAGGGGAAAAAGGAACATTAACTTATTGGGATGAAAATGAAGGTGTAAAACCTGGAGATATAGTAAAACTTCATCTTTCAATTGATAATAAAGAAGTTACGACAACAGATGAAATATGGCTCTCGAATCGTGATAGAGGGGGTCGTTATTACTCTTGGCTTGACATTTTAACGGTAAACGATGATATAGCTATCGTACAGCGTCTTACAGATGATAATGGAGCAATGGAAGATCGTAGATGGAAAATCATATGGATTGATGAAAAAGGTAAGCTTACAGAAGATCAAGTTTCATATTACGACCGAAGCGAAAATCCACTTGCGGTTCGATTAATAAACATTTCTAGTACATCGTTAATGGGGATGGGGTATTATTCAGATATACTATTTACATATCCAACTATATTCTTCCCCCTTATGTTTCCGTGGGGAACCGGTTTATTCAGTATATTATTTTTTATTATTGCATTTTTACAACGAAAGAAATCACCTAAATTGAATTGATTTATATGGACCATTGAAATGAAAAGTTTCATTTTTTTCTTCAACGATAAATAAACCTAAAAACGTTCCAAAATGAAAGCTTGGACGTACACCAAAAAGTCACGAATGTTGTTAAATCAACGTTTGTGTCTTTTCTTATACGCGTTATTAATTCAGTTTTTTATGCAAAGAGCAGCTGGTACTTTGTTAAAGAAGCAACTCATTATTAATTGAGAGAAATTAATGAGAGAAATAGGCTAATTCAAGAAAAAGCCTCTCGTGGTGTGACAATAGGTATGACGAAGGAGGATGTTTTATTAAGTAGTTGGGGAACTCCAAGCAATATTAAGAAAACTGTTAATGCATATGGGACAAGTGAACAATGGGTATACGATAATTATAACTATTTATATTTTGATAATGGGATATTAACGTCTATCCAAACATCAAACTAATTGTTATAGTTCCATTAGTGCAAGGTGATAGGAGTAAAATCAATATTTTGATTCAGATGACAAAATAGTATAAAAATAAAAGCTTGCAGCAACTATATAAAGTACTGCGAGCTTTTGTGTATAAAATATGAAAAAGCTTTAATTCTGAAGAAAATAACCTAACAAAGCAAATCCTCCAAAAATTGTTAACAGCTTTTCCATAAAAGTAGTCGCTTGTACATCATTTTGCACTTCATTTTCTACTCTCGCTGTCACTTCTCTTACCATTGGGATTTTGAATGCATATACCATCCTGTTTCCAACTATAAAATAGAGTTATCGTTCTGTCCCAGGGTGCACTGCAATTGATTGAAAATCTATTTGTTGGGGTTCTATGATACTAATTCTTGTGTAGAGTTTCTTGTTAAAATCCCTGTACGTGTTTAATTTAAAAAAATATTTGAAAGAAAATTCTAGCATTTCGATTTGTATATAGTGTGTTTTAAACTTGTAATTATTTATTGAATGTTAAAGATTTTTTCCGTCTTTTATTAATTCGTTTTTTGGAAAAGTTCTCTACAGGACTATATTTTGTAGCTGTTGGTTTATCTTATTTATAGATTCTCTTGTCTTGATCACATTTTATTCGCAACCAATTCCATCACCATCTCTGTCAAGATGTCGAGCATAGCCAGGGTCACCAGTACGGATAGGGGATGCACCAGCTGCACGAACTTGGCTACAGTTTTTATAATAGACATCTTGAGATGTGCTAGCTGGGGCGGATTGTGTATTACTAGTTCCAGATGTAGAGGAATTGTTATCACTTGAAGCAGCTAGTTGTGAAGATTTTTGAGCGTTTGCAAGTTTTGTTGATAGGTCTTTATTTTCATTTTGAAGAGTGGTTATTTGATTTTTCATTTTATCTTGCTCTTCTTTTAAGACCTTCTTCTCTAATTCAAATCCTTCAAGTTGTTCATTTTCTGCATCTAGAATTCTTTGACTTTCTTCTGAAACTTTAGCCATATCATCTTTCAAGCTTTCAAGCTCATCATTTAATGTATCAACTTTTAATTGTAATTCTTTGTTTAATTTAACCTGCTCATTATATTGGGTACCTGGTACTGTTTCGAATTGCATTGAAATCGCAAGTAAAATGAAACTCCCAAGAAATGTTGAAAAGAAAAGTTTTTTAGAAAATACCTTTTCTTTTTTACGAACTTTCATAAACAGAAAATACAGTAGGTAACCTATGGAAAACAGAAATGCAAGAGCTCCAATAAAATCTAGTACTATCATAAAAGTTTATTCTCCTTTGTTATAATTGCTTATTTTATAGTTCTGGATAAAATAAAATATATTAAATTTTAACCTTTTGTTTCATGTGTACGGGGTCCATTTTACGAGAGATGAGTGATATGAAATCGTCTTCGTAAATGATTTGAATGTCGAATCCTTTGTCGATTAGTTCCTGGGCTTTGATTTCTTTTGTACTTTTTCCTTTACTACCGACAAGTTTTTTGTCTTGTTCACCAAGAATTAAATAGTCTGTTTTACGACTAACACTACTTTTTAAGATTGCACCATAATCGGCTGCCAATTTAGCTGCTTTTGTTCGGTCGAATGATTTTAACTCCCCCGAAAAGACAATTTGTTTATCAAAGAGTGGGTGAGTAATATCAAAGACTGTTGTTGATGGTTGAATGTCAGTAATTTTTGTAGAACGGAACTTGGTTTTGCCAAATGTATTCGGTGCATTAATAACAGAGAATGCTTTGATGGGAATGTCATTATATACACTTATGTATTCTTCGACAGTTGGAATGCCTTTTGCTTTTAAACTTCGTAAAACTAATTCAGCACAAACACGTGCATCATCCAATCCGTGATGGTGATTTTCTAATGGGATGCTAAAATACTCTGCACGTGCCTTTAATGAGCGCTCGAAATCACTTCCGCAAACCCGATTTGTGAACGGGATAGTACAAAAATAATCGAATTCATTCGTAGCAATGTCAAAAAAGTCTAGGCAGCTTTTCAAAACACCCAGATCGAATTGAGCGTTGTGGGCTACAATATAATAGTCACCATTGAAATATTGGGAAATTTGCGGCCAAATTTTATGGAATTTTGGTTTAAACATTACATCAATCAATGCAAGTCCATGTATTGCTTTATGTTCTGGATCCATCTCAAAAACAGCTGGGCACATTAGGAAATAATGTTCATTAACAATCTGATTATTCTCTACTACAACTAATCCAAGTGAGCATGCACTGTGGCTTTTAGGTGAAGCTGTTTCAAAATCTATTGCTACAAATCCTTTCATACAAACATCTCCTTGATATGTATATATTGTCGTGCGTAAATATATCTATAAAAATGTTAAAAAATAAAACTGTTTTTACTAATGTGGATTATTGAAATTACATCTTTTAAGTATTTCTTTGAAAATAAAATATATCTATAAATGTTTTATAATTCCATATATACATTACTTTAAAGGACATGCAATTAAGAGCATGTCCTATTTATTCTCATTTTTGATGATTTCCCAAATGTTTCGAAGTTTGCGTACTGCTTCTTCATCTGATTTAGGAAGTTCTTTGTAAAATACATTTAATTCTGGATTATTGGCGAAGGCTTGAAAGTCAGCTTCGTCTTTTTCTTGTGGTGTGAGTGCAGAGATGTTTGTACGTCCAAGAAGATAGTCAAGTGATACTCCAAAGAAGTCAGCGAGTTTCTTTAATGTTTCAAAGTCAGGTTGTCTACTTCCTTGTTCATAAGCTCCATATGTAGGACGAGCAATACCAACCTTGTTCGCTACATCAGCTTGTAAAAGTTTTCTTTCTTTCCTTAAAGAAGTTAAACGAGTGTTGAATTCCATGTTTGTAACTCCTTCCTTATAAGGAATTATAACCCTGCAAAAAGTAGAATTAAACTTTTTCTTCAAAATGAAGAATATGTGTTAATAAGCTACAAATTGTAGAATATATTAATTGTAAATATACGCTACATTTTGAAGAATAGAGGTTAGAAAATGTTTAGCAAGGCAAAGAGGAATCTTGCTGAACATTACTTTGAATATTGATTATAATTTTACTGAAGGTTGGATTTTTATTAATTAATGAAATCTTGAGGAACACATTCACGAACACCAACATTCCTCAATGAGTTAAATAAAGCTACACTGATTCTTAAAATAACAAAGTTATCAGTGCCATTTTCTAATTCATAGATTACAAAGTATGAATTATCGACTGTAAAAATACATTTTCGTTCTAATTCAAATCCAGGTGGTACAGGAGGAAGATTAAAACGTGGTACAACTACAGGTGTATCTCCTTCATCTCTGATAAAATTGAAAGTTTGTTGGTCAATCTCATAGATATTAACTGGATCAATCTCCACACCTTTTTCAGGAATTGTAATTTCATCTTCAACTAATAGGAAAAAGCGTTCGTTTCGAAAATTGAAAAGGCCTCTCGCATTCACCTCCTATTCTATAAATAGTTTATATAGAATTGTTTGGACATTAAGGAGGGGAGAGTGAAGAATAGTTTCTGGTCTGAAGTCATTAGAAGCTAATAGTAAGGTGAGATTGGTTTACGCATATCGGATATGCATGGAGAATAACTGAACAATTGGAGGAAAGAAACTAAAAAAGGTCACTGAGCTAGTAGTGACCTTTAAGTAATTTGGAGGCCGTGACGGTCAACCAGCGCCACAGCAAGTGCGTGCGATACACTCAATAATTATTTTGTGTAAATAAAGGTTACCTATACATTAAAAAAGCCGCAGCGTCGTCACACGCTACAGTCTAGAATTGGTTTATCTCAAAAGCATTGCATTATACCACAGCTTAAGGGGGCCAACTTGATGGGCAAACAAGGGCAAATTAAAGCAACGAAAGAGAATTTACTGCAATGGATTAAGAATTAACTTTGGGTGGTTGCGACTATTGAAGAAGCATAAAAGCCAATAGCGTGAAGGTGGATAAAAATAGTTACATTGAGGAAAAATTGCAATGTACGGCATCGAGGTAACATTACCATAGGCTAGTGAAGGTACAAGCGATCCAGTATATACAGAAGTACATCGTTGTGTATATTGGCTAAATTATCGAATTAAGGAGTATGAGCAAAAGATTGCAGAGGTGCAGAACCGCATTCCATTTGTAGAAGGGGATAGAGAGGTTTAAGTCTTTCATAGACTGCTAGATGGGGATAGCATGCGTGCAATTGGAAAGCATATGAGATTATCTAGTACGACAATTTTTAGAGTAAGAAATAATATTTTGAGTCAGATGATGAAGTAGCCAATGAGTTACTTCTTTTTAATAACATATGTTCAACACTCAGGCTATTTGAATAACACTTCTAAATTTTAAAATGGTATTTTATGTTAATTTGATGTAATTTTGTGAAACAATGTACTTAAGCTAAAGGGGTAGGTTTGTGCAATAAGAAATTTAAATCTGAATAGGTTTCCAATAAAAAAAGTGAGTAATTACTCGCTTTTTATTGATAAGATGCCTGTTTTTATTTTATAATTTTTTTGAGTGATTAAACACTCACTTTTTGACAGGAGGATTCAATAATGAGTGAAACTAATACTATCCGAGTTAAAGAAGTATCTAAAAGTTTCGGTAAGAAAGTCGTATTAAAAGATATCAATTTTGATATTAAACAAGGCCGTATCTATGGTTTTATCGGACCTTCTGGAGCAGGAAAAACAACGCTAGTAAAGATGATGGTCGGGATGGATATCCCAGATAAAGGTTCTATCTATTTATTAGGAGAAAAAATGCCTAATTTAGAGATTTTACAGCAAATTGGCTATATGGCACAATCTGATGCGTTGTATACAGCTCTTACAGGTAAAGAAAATCTTATGTTTTTCGCATCACTTTTTAAATTAGCTAATGCAGAAAAACAAAAACGTATTGCCTATGCCGCAGAACTAGTTAACTTAACCGATGACCTTGATAAAAAAGTGTCAGCCTACTCAGGGGGGATGAAACGTCGTTTGTCTCTTGCGATTGCTATTATTCAAAATCCTCAGGTTCTAATATTAGACGAACCTACTGTGGGAATTGACCCCGAATTAAGATTAAGTATTTGGAATGAGTTATTACGATTAAAAGATGAGGAAGGAAAAACCATTATTGTTACAACTCACGTAATGGATGAAGCAGAAAAATGTGATTACATCGCAATGGTTAGAGATGGTTCAATTATAGCAACTGGTACTCCTCTTCAACTGAAAGAAAAATATGGTGTTAATAGTTTAGATGGTGTTTTCATAAATGCTGGGAGGAAAGTACAATGAGAACAATAGCGCTTATTAAGAGAATATTATTGCAAATAAGTAGAGATAAACGTACACTCGCTCTTCTCTTTGTTGCTCCATTATTAGTATTAACACTAATGAGCTTAGTCTTCAATGGGAATGCCGTAGATCCGGTTTTGGGAGTGGCTAATGGTAATAAGCAAATCATCGAAAAATTAGAAGAGGCAGATATTGTAGTAAAAGAATATAACAAAGTTTCTAATGTTAATAAAACTATATTAGATAAAAATTTAGATGGCTTTTTACAAGTGGAAGACGCTAAAGCAACAATAACTTTACTTAATAACGATCCTACAATAGCAAAAAGTTTAGAAATGAAAGTAAAGCAAATATATAGCAAAGAAAAACAATTACAATTAATAGGAACAAACGGAATGCAGGGTGAACTTTCATTACAGGATTCAATGAAAACGAACTATGTTTATGGTAGCAGTGAAACAGAGCTTTTTGATATCTTTAGTCCTATTTTAGTAGGGTTCTTTGTCTTCTTCTTTGTTTTCTTAATCTCCGGCATAGGTTTGTTAAATGAAAGAACAACTGGAACGCTAGAACGTTTATTAGCAACACCTATTAAAAGAGGAGAAATTGTCACAGGCTATCTTATTGGTTACGGTTTAGTAGCATTAATCCAGACCATTATTATTGTTTTGTTTGTGATCAATGTGCTAGATATGGTTTTAGTTGGTTCCATTTGGACCGTTATTTTAATCAATGGAATCGTAGCACTTGTGGCTTTGTCACTTGGAATATTACTGTCTTCTTTCGCAAGTTCAGAGTTCCAGATGATTCAGTTTATACCGCTAATAATCGTGCCACAAATATTTTTTTCTGGAATTTTCTCTATCGAGGGAATGGCAGATTGGCTACAAGTATTCGCTAATTTTATGCCGTTGTATTATGCAGCAGCTGCATTAAAAGGGGTAATGTACGAGGGATTAACTTTATCTGAAATAAGTAATAACTTATATATCTTGTTAGCTTTTGCAGCAGTATTTATCGTCTTAAATTTGTTTGCTCTGAAAAAGTATCGTAAGCTATAATACGGAAACGAACTAGTAGCTTAAAGCAAAGATGGTGAATTAAATGGTAAATAATAACCTATTGGATGAAATGGCTAAAATACTGGAAAAATCCAACAAACAAACTGATAAACAAAAGAAAATTATTGAGGTTGCTATTGCTACTTTTGCTGAAAAAGGCTATTCAAATACATCAACGTCAGAAATAGCCAAAAAAGCAGGTGTAGCAGAAGGGACAATTTTCAAGCACTATGGAACGAAGGAAAACCTATTGTTATCTATAATGGTACCTTTTTTAAAAGATTTTTTTCCTACGATGGCAGAGGAACTTATTGGAGAACTGATGAAAGATAAGTGTTCATTTGAAGATTTTTTAAGGGCTCTTTTAACAAATCGTAGTGTCTTTCTCTCAGAAAACAGAGAAATATTTCAGGTATTTATAAAAGAAATGTTTTATAAAGAGGAACTTAGAAATGAATTACTTCCCAATGTTTTAGAAGTTGGTACCTATCGCCTGATAAATGTGATTGAGGTATTTAAACAACGGGGTGACATTAAAGACATACCGAACGAATCAGTTCTAAAAATGCTAATCACCGTAATAGGTGGATTGTTTATTTCTAATTTTGTATTGTTAAATAAGCATTCCATAAGTGAAAATGAAATTGAAGATACAATATTTTTTATACTAAGAGGGCTTGGACAAGCTTCTCAATAGAAGGATTCTTTTATCAAGCCCCTTCGTAACAAAAGATAAATATCCGACTTTCAAAACATACTACATTAGTAGTACAAACCATGGCCTTGCTTTGTACTACTAATGTTAGTATGTTTATTTCATTTTTTCGAGAGCTTTGTTCATTTGATCTTCATTTGATTTTACAGCTTCACTATCTACTGCATCGACACCACGGTATGTATATTTCATGTTTTGGAAATAATCAAAAGCGAAATCCTTTAGTGCACCTTCGCTATTTTTCTCAACATAATAAGATTTTAAGATACTAGATAGCATACGTTCGTGATTACCAATATCACTTAAATAATTACCTGATTTATAATCATCAACTATGTACGTTGAAAATTCCTTCACTTCTCCTTCAGTAGGATTATACTCCATTAAAAATTTTTCAAGTGCATAAAACTTATCAGCCGGACCATCAGAATTTGTAGCCAATTTTGTTATTTCATCCTGCCATTTTGCCTTCTCTGCATTTACAGATTCTTTTGCAGGAGCAGCTTGTTCACTAGCTGGAGCTTCTTCTTTAGGTGCAGCTTCGTTTTCATCACCACATGCAGCAAGTAAAAATGCCGATAAGGCTCCAACATAAAATAATTTTTTCATTTTAAAACTTCCTCCTTTATAATACCTTATCTATTTTAAGAAATTAGATGGTAAAAGTATATAAAAAAAGAAAAATAACCAATATTAGTTATTTATTAATTCCGTTCCACTATGAACTGCCCCGTAAAAGTTAGATTGGTGTCTAACTTTTACGGGGCAGTTCAAAACTTCTTGATGCCTTTTGTCGACAGTCTGAAAGCACATGTCTATTCATGTACTTTTGGTTTTTTTAAATATTTATAAAGTTGATGAAAAAACATTATGTAACTAAAAAGCAAGATAAAAATAATTCCTAAATTTAGAATGTCAAAATTGATAAATAATATATCTCTTATATTAAATACAAGACTGTTTATTAGCAAAAATAATGCAAAATTTGCAAGTAATTCAATAAGTTGTTTTTTTCGTTTGAAAAAGAGGAGTAACAGCAATTTTAATGAAAGGATAACTGCCAAAAAAGTTAAATAGTGAGACATACCAGTGTCGAATTCTGCGAATATTCTGTTAAAACCTGTATCAATTTCCATTTCATCACCTCGTGTTTTAAGTGTTTTATGACTCAATTCAAGAAGGACTACCTTTAATAATTATAAAAGGGTGTGTTAATTTCGTACAGTCAAAAAATAATTGTCAAATAGATAGAATATAAAGGGGAAATAGGAATGAAGAATAAACGGGAACTTGATAAACGAGTGGACCGGTATTTAAAACTGTATCCATATATAAATAAGGAGAAGATGGGAACTTAAACTAAAGATCAACTAATTGCGATTTGTATAGATGAATTATTAAACATAATGCCAGAAAAGCGATTGAATATAATAATGAATAACAGTGTTTACTGGGAAGTTGTACGTGAAAATATGTCTGAGTGAAATTTTAAACACAATGCCTTTGAGGAGAGCTTTTATTATGAAAAAAGGAAGATATCCAATGAAAACAGACACATTATATACATCACTCGTAGGCGGCTCCATGGCAGGGGTCGCCTATTTTGTTGGTGGCATTGACCATTTAATTAAAGCACTCACTATCTTTATGGCTATTGATTATATTTTAGGCATCATGGTTGCATTTGTTGTGAAAAACGTTGATAGCAGAAAAGCCTTAATCGGACTGTTTAAAAAACTGGCGATGATTTTGATGGTGATTGCTGCAGTGCAACTAGACTTAGCAACAGAGAGCGGGAACTTTATGCGGAATGCCATGATTCTCTTTCTGATTGGTATGGAAGGCATCAGTATGATTGAGAATCTTGGAAAGTTAGGGATGAAAGTGCCGAAGTTTTTAACAAATGCTTTTAAGCAGCTTCAAATCGATAACGATGATAAAAAGGATGATAAACAATGAGTGTCACAACAACATGCCGAGATTTAGCCGAATTACTACCAGTGGCGCAAACGGCTTGCAGGTTGCTCTTTCAAGAGTGCTATAAAGCAGGCATTTATAATATCTTCGTTACGGAAACATATAGAAGTCAAGCACGGCAAAATTACCTATATGCACAAGGCAGAACAAGACCAGGGAAAATTGTAACGTGGACGTTGAAGAGTAATCACACATCACGTTTAGCGTGGGACATTGCCGTGGCTCCTCCTAAATCCTTATATGACGTAGATACATTAACAAAAATAGGGGCAATCGCTCGTAAGTTAGGCATTACCTGGGGTGGTGATTGGGCACGCAGAATTGACCGTCCACATTTCGAAGTAAACCGCAATTGGAAGATGCCTAGAGGCTACAAATTAGAAGGACAAGTTATCGTGCCAAGTAACAGTAAATTGAAAGTCCAATTAATTGTGAAAGACAAGAAGGAGGAAATCAAGGTGGCAAATACAACATGGAATCCAGGTTCACCAGCGATGAGAACTGAAACAGAGAACTTTATTGCACAGGCGGTTAAGGATGGTATTATTAATGCTTCACATTTGAAGGATTTACAAAATGGTGTAATGACGACGGATCGCTTAGTAGGTTTGTATATTACCATCCAACAACGTCTTAAAAATAAAGAGTAGTAAACACTTGTGCAAAAATTTTTATTAAAAGGCTTCCAAACAAAATTACGTTTGGAAGTCATTTCTTGTAAGAAAGTCTATCTTACCTAAATAAACTTGAGATAGATTTCAGAACACTTGATAATTGCTTGCATGGATTTTCAACTTTAAATAGGCAAGTACTGTCTATAATTTTAGTTCGTAATAACATTTAACGATAGAAAAACTACACCTCCAATTATTATGTGTCAATTGGGGTGCAGTTCAAAGCTAATTTAGTCAAGCCAGTCGTTTTCATTTATTTATTTTCACTTTGAGAGTGTTGATATCTTTTGAAACTAAAAATAATTGTTCATAAATAAGTCTAACTGTAATTGACGTTTATAAAAATGATTCACTGGAATTTACTCTTCTAATTAGTAAAATGTCCTTTTATTTTTTATTATAGTATTAGGAGTTAATGTTCCAAATTATATAATATATAATATTTATTTTGTTTTCTTATATAGGTGAATTATACCTAGTACTATAAAAACTATGGATATAAATGTCAGCTGAAAACCATGGATTTCCCTAAAAGCAGTTCCAAAGACTCCATATACTCCACTCCACTCATCTAGGGTTTGAGCGTATAGGCTAGCTGAAATGTATGTAAAGCCAAAAACTAAAATCCCTGAAACTAAAAAACTTAATCCTTTGATTACATTTATCAAATTTAATCAATCCTTTCAAAATCTAAGGCCATTCACAAAACATAATTATCTCGTGACTGACCTTATTTTTTTACAGATTATATTTCATAAACAACGTAACAGTAACCCACATGTCTATACGATGCTCCAGAGCCTAAGTAAACATCAGGTGTTTCAAAAATACCCCAAGGATCATTCCAAACTTCGAAATTTTGTACTTCATAATCATCGTAAGCAATGATTTGATAATTTTTATTGTTTGTGTTAATAGAATGATAAGCATTTTTTGTAAATGTTTTTGTTACATCATATCCTACCGCTGTAGTTAACATTTTTGTGTCTATTTTTATATCTGCTTTATACATATTTGAGACAGTAACGTCTTGATTTAAAACAAGTTTACCATTATTACCAGCTCCTGTTCCAGATGTTCTTGCACGAACAGTCGTACCGCATACAGGAACCTCACTCCTGATTTTCTTTATATATTGACCGCCTCCATTCAGTGGTGTAATGCTTACATCGTTGTTTTCTACAACTTCTGTGGACATTAAATCAGAGTGCTTAACATGTACTATCTTTACTAATTTTGCATCAGGTGTTGGCTTCTCCCAATCACACGCTCTAATATATTCTTCTGGGTTTTCTGGAACAAATTCATAGACATCAGAACTAGCCTCAGTAGAATTAGTACTAATAAAAAGACTTGCTACGATAATTAAAAAACTTGAAAATAAAACTAGAATCTTTTTCATTTTATTCCTCCTATGTAAATATATTGTTAAATTGGTAACAATCCACCAATTAATAGTAACACATAAAAATTATGGTTTAAATAGATAATTTAATTATAAAAATAAAAATGTATAATTATGTTAATGTTGTTTGTTATTTAGACATTTAATGGTGAAATAGTAAGTGAGTTGAACAAATAATTAAAAGAGCAATTGTTTTTTTTGTGGCAGTGCAACTTGGTTAGATGATAATATCATAGTTATGTCCGGTATAAATCATAAAGCAACCTAACAGTTTTTAGGTGTGTAACAAACCTACAACCAACCCCTCTTCGTTACACAAAAAAAGTCACGAAAGTCACGAAAAAGTCACATTTCTCCCGAAAACATGTGAATTTGGGCGAAAACAAGTTTTTGTACATTCGTAAGAAACCTTGCTATAATGGGCTTTGTGATTACATATGAAAGAGGGTAAAAGCATGAATGCTTACGACGAATATAAGGGGTCAGGTTTCGGAAGAACCTTGATATATCAACGTTTATAGAGGATAAATGAAGCTGATTTTGCAAAAAAGCAACCAAACAGCAACATTTATCCTTTTATTATTGTCAAACGCAATTTTTGAGGTTTAATCATTCAATAGGGCGGTGAATTTAGCATGCATTTTTTTAGACGCATTTTCGCGCATGCCACCTGTTACGTGAAGGTAAATTTTTGTCGTCGTATCGGAGTTTTTATGGCCTACTCGATTCATAATGTAATTCAAGTCCACTTCCGCCTCTGCCAGCAGACTAATATGCGTATGACGTAAAATATACGTGCGTAATGGTTTTTCAATATTCGTTCTTGATGCAATTCGTTTAACAGCTCTATTAAGCATTTTAACGGTGGTAGGGAAGCCATCTTGCTCACCAAATACATACCCATGATCTTGCCATTTGCTCAGTTTACGGAAAGCGATAAGTTCTTGAATTTTCTCGACTACAATATCATCGATGTCAATAATTCGAACACTTCCAATCGTTTTAGGGGGCGTTAACTCAAAGTCCTTTTTTCGATCACCTTTTGCATAATTAGTCTTGTTAATGCGAATTGTTTTATTGTTCAAGTCCACATCCTCAAGTTTGAGGGCAAGGGCTTCACCTGGACGCATGCCCGTAAATGCGATTGTATAAATGATTGTGCGATAAGCGATATTAGGATATTGATCTGTTTCTCTTAAAAACTCCTTTAATTCTTCAGCTTCTAAAAATAACTGGCTTACATCTTGGCCACTCACTTGTTCCAACGTCATTTTCTTTTTTGGAATGAATGCACCATCTACTGGATTAATCTCAATAAGACCAACTTCTTTTGCATAGTTGAACATCATCTTAGCAGCGTTTTGAATGCCTCTAAGAGTAAAATAGGCGCAGCCTTTTTCAAATAAGTCATTAATGACATTTTGATAGCGAACCGTTGTAATATTAATTAATTTGTAATCCGCTAAATATCGATTAAGGACAGATAAACAGTACTCTCTATATTTAACAGTGGTTTCTTTATTTCCTTTCAGACGATAGAGAGTAAGCCATTGGTTATAGAATTTTGCAAAACGTATTTCTGGATCAATCGTAAACTGATGTTTTAATGCAGCAACACCTTGTTTTACTTTTTCCTCAGCTTCTTTTTTCGTTTTACCACGTCTAGTAACTTGCCTACGTTTGCCTGTAATAGGGTGACGAGGACCTTCTCCAATACATCGCCAAGTATGTTTGTCGATTCTCTCACAAAACATAAAATCACCTCTAAAATAAAGTACGGACACTTTTATCTTCCCATAGTAAGCTGTAATTTCAACATTTCCTGCTGTTCCAATATGGAACATAGAAACGCTTGTTTAAGTATTGTGTTAAACGCTTCATAGCAAACTCATATTCAACATTAAATAACTCTTGAAGTTTTACCACGGTTTGAGGCAAATAATCATATAGCTGTAATTCATCCAACATGAATGTAGGCATACAGGCATGATACATAAAATTATTCGCTTTATATTCTTGATATTCACGGAAGAGGGGATACATATAGAACTGATCCCCGGTATGTAGTAACACATGTGCTAACTCATGACAAAAATCCTGCCATTGTTGCTGCTGGGTAAGGGATTCATCTAAGAATATGTAGGGTAGGTCGTTGGCATATAACGCTTGACTAGTATCTGACCAATAAAAAACTTTAATACCTAAATTTTTAGCAATTTTTCTAAAATCCAAAAGGGGAGGAGTGGTGATATTCATTTTAAAGTAGAATTCTTTAATGAAGTCTTCTAAATGACTATAGTTCATGTAACCACCTCTGATTAGAACGTATGTTCTTTTTATTTTACAATAAAACCCTACTAATTGGTAGTGGCGTGAAACTTTATCTCATGAAGTTTACTTGTATTGTATTTTATGTTTTTAATAAATAATAATACATTTATTGATTTAGTTGTTGATTTAAATGGTTTATTGAGTGTATTATAAATGTATTAAAAGGAGGTTTATAATACATTGGGTATAGAAAAATTAGTTTCTCAGTTGATAAGAGCCTCTTTAGATAATAACTCAAGAGAAGTAAGAGCTATTTCAATGAGGATAATTAGAAAAATTAAAGATGATCATCCTAAAATTGCGGATGAAATAGCATCAGCATTAGCAGAACATTCAATAGGCGCAAGTACACAACGATCGATTGGGATATCTCCAACTCCTCAAGATTCAGAGTCTATGAAGGATTTAGTTTTAATTGAAGAATTTATTGATTTGGAGAAACCGATATTTTCTGAAAATATCGCAGAGCAACTAGAGACATTCATTAAAGAAAGAGAACAAAGTGAAAAATTAATGCAAGTGGGACTTACACCACCTTCATCTTTATTGCTTCACGGTCCTCCTGGAGTCGGTAAGACACAAATTGCTAAGTATTTATCTAACAGATTCGAACTTAGCTTGATCACGTTAGATTTATCTAGTGTTATTTCAAGTTATTTAGGAAAAACAGGACAAAATTTAAAAAAAGTTTTAGATTATGTAAAAAATCAACCATCAATTTTACTTTTAGATGAGTTTGATGCTGTCGCAAAACGAAGAGATGATATGTCTGACTTAGGTGAATTAAAACGAATAGTAAACGTGTTGTTAAAGGAATTAGAAAATTGGCCATCACATACCATTCTTATTGCTGCAACGAATCATCCTAATCTTTTAGATCCTGCGATTTGGAGAAGATTTGATAGAGATATTGAAATTACACTACCCGGTCCAAAAGAACGTAAATTAATGCTTGAAAGTGAATTTAATGATGTTGCTGAAAATCTCAAAGAAATAATCTCTTTATTAGTACAATTTACTGATGGATTATCAGGAGCAGATATTAAAAAATTAAGTGATCGAACAAAACGCCGCGTGATATTACATGATGTTGATTATGCTGAGGCTATTATTCAAGAGTTACTACAATTTAAAAATGATGGCTCTATAGAGTTTAATAAGAAGTTCGCTAAGTTAGCCCATGAACAAGTTAGAATTCCAATCCGAACTATTGCAAAATGGCTAGGGAAAAGTAGTTCAGCTGTACAATATTATTTGAAAAAATAGGGGGTAATGAATATGGGAGAAATGTTTAGACCTATTTTAGGTAAAGGGGAAAATTATATTTATCATGAAGAGCCGAGAAAAGGAGCACCTAATCAAGATAATAGGCCAAGTTTTGATGAAGTAAAAATGAAATTGAAAGATCAAATATCACAAGTTAAACAGCAAATCCTTTATATAGATGCTGAAAATAAATTACCTGAAATAGTTCTTAATTTAAAGTTATCATTAGGTTATTCTGCTAAGTCATATCATCCAAAAGCACTTATTAGAAGTATGGGAGCTACTGAAATTGGTACTAAAAAATGGAGTGGTATGATAAATACAAAAAAAGGTAAAAAACTAAAGGATGGTAAAGATATTTTTATTAGGGTTAATGAAGATAATCTTAATGAATTAGAGAACATCATAGCTTCGTCAGAGGAATTTTTGAGTCAAAATTTAATAAATGAAATAAGAACGGTAGAAGAAATCTATTTAGATTCCCATGAAAGTATGCTAGATATTTTTTCTGAAAATTGGTCAGCTGGTAGAATTGAATTTGTACTTCATCCTTTTGGGGAATTAGAGAGCGAGTTAATTGAGAAGTTTAAACAGTTATTTTCCAAAAATGGAGGAGATGTTTCAACTTTGAAAATTCGAAGTTATTCACCAGGACCAATATTTATTAGTGCTTATTTAGACAAAGATACGTTAAAAAAAATGGTGAATTTTAATCCATTGCGTACTTGTCACCCACTACAATTCAGAGGGTTACCAAATATTAGAATTAATAATACTGAGGGGTTTAAATTGCCGATACCACCTTCGGAAATATTTCAGTCATCTATAAAAGTAGGAGTATTCGATGGGGGGGTAGAGTTAAACTCTCCTTTAGTAGCACCATTTATATCTGAACACAACCCTATTGAAACTGAAAAAAATTTAAATTATGTACAACATGGATTAGGCGTAGCAGGTACAATACTTTATGGTGATCTTAGGCATTATAGCAGTACTGATCAATTACAGACTCCGATAATTAATGTTGATAGTTACAGAGTATTACCTCTACTTAATGAAAAAGATTTTGATTTATATGACGTAATAGACGTAGTTGAAGAAGTTGTACCTAATCGATCTGATATTAAGGTTTTCAATCTTTCAATTGGTCCTTATGGCCCTATAGAAGATGATTACATATCTCGTTTCACATATGTAATAGATGGGTTATCAAAAAATGGTGAAAGATTATTTGTGGTTGCTGTTGGGAATGATGGAGAACTTCAAAATGGAAATGATAGAATTCAGGCACCTTCAGATACTGTTAATGGATTAGGTGTAGGTGCGTATACAATCAATTCTAAGCAAATTAAAGAGAGAGCTTCATATAGCTGTGTAGGAAGTGGAAGAGAAGGTTCTAAAATTAAGCCTGATATTCTTGATTTTGGTGGTAGTGAAACTACTCCTTTCCATTTAATTGGGGTGGATGGCGTGAACAGATATTTATCTGCTGGGACTAGCTTTGCTGCACCTTTAGTTGCTAAAAAATCTGCTGAATTAATTGGGCGTTGTAATATAGTTGATCCTTTAGTAGCGAAAGCGCTGGTAATAAATAGTGCTGTACATCCTGAGGATAAACCTGATAAATATTGTGGTTATGGTTTGGTACCGGATGATGTTGATGAAATTTTAGGGTGTACTAAAAACAAGGTTACTGTGTTGTATCGTAATAGGATTTTACCAAAAAAGTATGCTAGATTAGCAGTTCCAGTTGCTGGGAATTTAGATTATAAGGGAAGAGTTAAAATCCAATGGACGATTTCAGTAGCTACTAAACCTAATGCTGTAAATACTGAAGACTACACTTCTGTAACATTAGAAGATACATTTTATCCTCACAATAATAAGTTTAAGTTAAAAGCGCCTAAAGGAGTGAGCCCTAAAACAAAGATAGTCGACGTTATAGAGGAAAAACATCTTGTTAATCAACTACTAGCCCAAGGGTGGGAGATGCCCAAATACCCTATAACAACTGCACCAAAGAAACCAAAAACAGAGGAAGAGCGTAAAGCTGATTTCAAGTGGGACACAGTATTGAGAAAAGAAGCAACAGTTAATTATAAATCTTTAAAAAATCCATATTTAGTTTTACATGCTATGGATCGTTATATTAATGAAGATATGTCAGATTTCTTTAATTACGCTGTAGTTATTACAGTTGAGTATCTTGATTATAAAGATGATGCTTATAAAGAAACTATTAAACAATTTAATTTATTGGAACAAGCAAGTATCCGAAGTAGAAACGAATTAATAATTCGAGGGTAATAAAAAAAGAAGTAGGTTATTTAGGTACTAAAAATAGGCATCCATTCGAATGATATGCCTATTTCTCAATAATAGAAAAATTAATAACAAGTTTTTAAGGACATGCAACTGAGCATGTCCTTATTTGATTTCACCGCTATCCTTCAAAATCTCCCACATTTTACGAAGCCGCTGTAAATCTTCCTCACGATTCTTTGGTAAATCCTTGTACCATTTTTGTAAAGATGGGTCGTTGGCGAAAGCTTGGAATTCAGCTTCGTCCTCTGTTTGGTTAAGTGGTATATCATAATCAGTGTTACCGAGTAAATAATCTGTTGTAGTATTTAAGGCTTTTGCTAAAAGTACAAGCATTTCATTAGAAGGAGTGCTATAGCCATTTTCATAATTACTAATTGTACCTTTAGTGGTTTGAACTTGTATCGCAAGTTGTTCTTGTGTAAGTTTTTTTGCCTTTCTGGCTATCTTCAAGCGGTGGTCTAACATTCGATCACTCCTTTGACATATGTAAATAAACTATAGAAGTAAAAAAATATACCTTCTAAAAATATTTTACATACAGAAGTGTCATAACGGATATACAATTGGTGTTACTTTATTTTATCTCACCATTATCCTTCAAAATCTCCCACATTTTACGTAATCTCTGTAAATCCTCTTCACGATTCTTCGGTAAATCCTTGTACCATTTTTGTAATGAAGGATCGTTAGCGAATGCTTGGAATTCAGCTTCGTCATTTATGGATTGAGTATGAGGGTTTTTAACGTCACTTTCACATAAAATATATGCGACACTAACGCCATATTTTTCAGCTAATTTTTGTAGGCTACTTATTGAAATTTCATTGCGACCTTGTTCGTAATAACCATAGGCACTCTCAGAAATATTCAAGAATTTAGCAATATCAGCTTGTGTTAATTTGAATTCTTTTCTTAATTCCTTAAGTCTTTGTGGGACATTAGGCATGGTTACACCTCTTTCGCATATGTAAGTACATTATACAACTAATAGTTGGGTAATTAGGTAAATAAAAAACAAATACAACAAAAAATCCGATTCATTGTTGACTCACAACATTTTGTTGTGTAAAATAAAAACAACAAAATGTTGGGGAGGTGATGATTTGAGCCATTCTACTTGTCGACATAGGTTAGTAGGTCTTCGTAAAGAAAAAGGTTGGTTACAAAAAGATGTTGTTGCGAATTTGCTAAAAGAATACAACATATCAATCACTGAAAGTTACTACGGAATGATCGAGCGAGGAGTTAGAACACCCTCGTTAAAAGTTGCTTTAGCGATTGCAGCATTATTTAATGTTGAACCAATTGATATTTTTTTAAACGTTAAAACAACATTTTGTTGTATTTAGGTAAGTGAGAGAACAACTTAATGTGGAATTTTCAAGATTAGTAAGTGATGTCATTGGATGTAATTTATCATTTTCAATCTACTACTAGCTTGCAGATTGGAAGACTTCAAAAATAGGAGGTTATTTATGAATCCATTACAAGTAATCGTACATGATAATCAGCGTGTGTTAACAACAAATCAATTAGCTGAAAGTTATGAAACAGATGTAAAAGTCATTTCGAATAATTTCACTCGTAACAAAGATCGGTATATCGAAGGCAAACACTTTATTCATCTTTCGGGTGAGGACTTAAAACAATTTAAAGCCATTCATCAAAATGATGAAAGCCTAAAATTTGCTTCTTCATTGTACCTTTGGACTGAAAAGGGAGCATGGTTACATGCAAAATCTCTTAACACGGATAGAGCGTGGGATGCCTATGAAAAACTAGTGGACGAGTACTACAACATGAAAGAAAAGATTGTGCCGTTATCAAAAGACCAAGCGCTTGTCACAGTTCTTCGTACTACTGCAGATTTGGTTGAAGATACGCAGGAGATTAAAAAAGAACAACATGAGATCCGTAAAGAACTGTCACTTATCAATGAAAAGGTTGAAGAGCAAATTACCCTAACGTCAGGTGAACAGCGTGCCGTACAAAAGGCTGTAGCGACAAAAGTCTATGAGTGTGAACAAGACACAACACTACGGCCAAAACTCTTTCGTGAATTATATCGTGAAATCAAAGACCGGTTTGCTGTAGCCAGTTACAAGGATATTCGTCGTCAGGATTTACAACTAGCGCTAGGATATATCAATTCTTGGATTCCTCGAAAAGTTTCATTGGAAGAGGCTGCCGGGCAAAGCAGCCTATAGATTGGAGGGCTGGTCATGTTTAGCGAGGATTTTAAGAAGAATATGATGCTTGAGTTTCGCACGATGATTCGTGAGGAGATGGAAGCAACTTTACAGGGGACATATGTACAAATTCAACAGTTGCCACCATTTTTAACGAAAGAAGAGTTAAAAAAATTGCTTCGAATTGCGGATACAAAGGCTTCATCGTTGCTTGCAAGAGCCGATTTTCCGGTATTGCGAGAAGCGGGTGTTTTAGTACCCTCTCACTTATTTATTCAATGGGTTGAAGCCAACACACAATGGATTGATTTAAATACTGGGTTAGCCCCTCATTCACTAAAAGCATTAAGACCAATTAAGCCCTACGTACTTACTTAAGTGATTGGGCATACAACCTCTTGACACTATTTTACCTCAACTATCAACAACAATTGGTTCTGCTTTTGCTATCCCTTGTTCCCGCTTGGAACATTGAGAGGAGGTGAGACCAATGTCATACGGAGCAATTTTAAAAGCGCTACGGGTAAGAGCCAATCTCACACAACAAGAACTAGCAGACAAACTACATCGCAGCCGTTCGTGTATTTCTAAGTTTGAAAAAGAGACTAAAACTATCGATATGCCAACATTCATGCAGTGGATACAAATTACAGATGGGCAAGTTGCAGCGGCAGCCATGATGTTTGGAATGGACGCCTTATCAATCATTAATCAATTATTACCGTTTATCGGAGGAGGTTTTATATGGTGGATGTCATTACAATAATCAAGCATCGAAAGGCGATTTACGGGGCTTTGGGTGCGGTTGAAACAAATATGGTGTTGGAAGATTACGACATAGCCATTGAAAGAGCTTATGACATTATCAGAAGTTTAAAAGCTTTACAAGCCAATCAAAAAATAGATTTAGCAGAAGTAGATAGAGTGATAGAACACATCCAGCAATGGGAGGTACAAGATGTTCAAGTTTAAACGATTGAGCAAGTTATCGTTGCAACAACGTCTAGTTTCGGCCGGCAATTGGTGGTGCCGATGGTGAAATGGTTAGTGGATTACTTCTACATGCCAGACGATGGTCGCGACCAAAACCACAAAGCATTTTGTGTAAAGTGCGGTCTAATCATCATCGCCATTGGTGTACCAGTAGTTATTGCTTGTTGGCAATAAAAAAGCTGCTTAATCGCGGGAACGATTAAACAGCAGTGCGGTTTTGTCTACACATAGTATACCACAATAATCGACGTTTGCGAGTCGCAACTCGCTCTCGTCAAGCAGTTCATAATCCTCTTCTTTCGTCTGGTTAGCCGAAACATTATGAGCTGCTTGATGGGAAAGTCCATCAGAAAGAAGGTGAGGACATGAATCTTCAAGTTGAGAATCCAATGGTGTTAGGAACACTCGAAACAGTTAATCTAGTATCGACAAATCACTTGGTTGAGAAAGAATTTCGGGATTTTTATGGCAGTTTAATAGTCAGCAATGACGATTACATGGAGTTTCAGAACGGTGATATTGTTCACATGGATAACATTCACACGTACTTAGAAGAGCACTTTAAAGCTTCATTTTGCACAAAAAAATAAACCACTACTCGCAATAGTGGCTTAGAAAAAAATTAATTATCGTTATTTTAACACAGGAGGTTAAAAGAATGGAAGCAGTATCTACTTTAAAGATGGATCGTATTGAATGGCTCCAACTACGTAAAAGCGGTATCGGTGGTTCAGATGCATCAGCAATTCTTGGATTTAATCGCTGGAAGTCAGCGTTTCAGTTATTCATCGAAAAGACATCTGAAATGGTTGAAGAAATCGACAATGAATTTGTGTACTGGGGCAATGTGCTAGAAGATATTGTTGCACAAGAATTTGCAAGACGAACACGTAAAAAAGTACAGCGTGTGAATCGTATGCTACGACATCCTGATTATCAATTTATGATAGCTAACTTAGACCGCCGAATCGTTGGAGAGAGAGCGATCCTCGAATGTAAAACAACATCTACGTACAACAAAGATGCCTGGGAAGGTGACGAAGTACCAGCAGCGTATATTTGTCAGTTGCAACATTATCTAGCGGTCACTGGATTTGAAAAGGCATATATTGCGGTTTTGATTGGTGGAAACACTTTTGTGTGGAAAGAAGTTGCTCGTGATGATGAATTTATTGAGCTGATGATTGAACGAGAAAAAGACTTCTGGCAAAATCATGTTCTTGCAAACGTACCGCCCGCGATTGATGGTAGTGAATCAGCTTCTGAATTGATAGCCAAGATGTACCCACAGGATGATGGTTCTGCAATTATGTTGGACGAGCAATCAAACACATTAATTGAAGCGATTGAATCATTAAAGGCCGAGGAAAAGCAACTCGAAAACCAACGTAAAGAGTATGAAAATCAACTAAAAATAAAGCTTGGTGAGGCTGTAGAAGGATATTCGAATCGATTTAAAGTGACTTATAAAACAATTACAACTAATCGAATTGATAGCAAGCGATTAAAGGAAGAACAACCGGAGCTATATAAGAAATATTGCAATGAATCATTATATCGCCGTTTATCGATTAAGGAGGCGAATTAAACATGGCAACTACAAATGACTTAAAAGCGCAAATGCAAAGTCAAGTACAACAAGGTCTTACACCAGAACAATCATTAAATAAATTGTTAAAGCGTATGGGTCCTCAAATTCAACGAGCATTACCTAAACACATGGATGCTGATCGTATTGCACGAATTGCCTTAACAGCAGTTCGTGCTACACCAAAACTACTAGAATGTGACCAAATGAGTTTTCTAGCAGCACTTATGCAATCTGCTCAACTAGGAGTGGAGCCAAATACAGGGCTAGGACAAGCTTATTTAATCCCATATGGCAAACAAGTACAGTTCCAGTTAGGTTATAAAGGTTTAATTGATTTAGCTGTTCGTAGCGGTCAATATAAAGCAATTTATGCGCATGAAGTGTATAAGGAAGATGAATTTTCGTTTGCATACGGATTACACAAAGATCTTGTACATGTACCTTCGACAAATCCAGAAGGCGAACCAATCGGTTACTACGCTGTGTACCATTTAAAAAATGGCGGATACGACTTTGTTTACTGGACAAGAGAACGTATTGATAAACATGCTCAAAAGTTTTCGCAAGCCGTTCAAAAAGGTTCGACAAGCCCTTGGAAAACTAACTATGACGCAATGGCTAAAAAAACTGTACTAAAAGAAGTATTAAAATATTCTCCTAAATCAATCGAGCTGCAGAAGGTAGTAGAGGCTGATGAAACGATTAAAAACGAGGTATCGGAGGATATGAGTGATGTTATTGATGTCACAGATTATTCAATCATTGAAGCAGAACCAGTTCAAGAGGAAAAGATTATTGAACAGTAACGTACCACACAAAGTCCTTCTGCCTGCTTGGATCTTCGAGCAGGCTAAGGATCCAAACGAAATGAGAAGCCTAGTAGTGGAATATATGAAACGCTATCCAGACTATCAAATCATTAAAATAAGCGGTAGTTTCGCAGTTTGTGAGCGAGAACAACCCTTTTTTAGGAGGTAGCTATGATTAAAATTCGATTCGCCATTTTGTTAGCTGAACGTAGCCTAAAAATACGAGACATTCATCATTGGACAGGCATTCCTATGATTACACTTAGAAATCTGTATTATGGACGTTCTAACAGCATCAAAATAAACGATTTAAAAGCGATATGTAAGGTTTTGAAATGCGATGTAGGTGACATTCTACAATACGTTCAGGAGGGCTAATTTGCTTGAATTACATAGGTTTAGAAGTGCATTAGTCGATGGACAGTAAAACTTGTCATTTCTTGCGCTTACCCGGGAAATTTTTATTTATTTCCTAACTGAAATACCACATTTCGAATAGCATTTTGTAACACAAAAAAAGGAGAGGCGAGGGCAAATGGGCATTATCCGAGTAGCTAAAAACAACAACTATGTAGTGATGAATCGTACAGCATTAAATGACAACCGACTATCTTGGAAAGCTAAAGGCATTATGGCTTATATGCTTTCTATGCCAGATAATTGGGTGTTTTATATGGACGAATTAATTACGCATGCTACAGATGGCAAAGATTCGTTCAAAAGTGGACTGAAAGAGCTTAAAGATAACGGGTATGTAGAGCGAAAACCGGTTAGAGATGAAAAAACGAAAAGGATCGTTGCTTGGGAGACAATTGTCCATGAAGCGCCTATCCAACAAGAGGAGAAACCACCAGTAGAAATGCCACCAGTAGAAATGCCACCAGTGGAAAAGCCATTAGAGGAAAACCCACTAATGGAAAACCCACTAATGGAAAACCCACAAGTGGAAAAACCACTAGTGGAAAACCCGCCCCTACTAAGTATTGATAATAACCAAGTATTGAATAAACTAAATACTGATATTAACCAAGTACTGAAAGAGAGAAAAGAGAGAGAAGAGAATCAGTCGGTCAATCCTTTCTTAGAGATTAAAAATTGCTTTGATTCAACAATCAGAATCAGCAACTTTACGGATCATAAAAAAATGGACAAATTACTTGAACTGTATCCAGATCACTTACTCATTATCGAAGCAATGAAATTAACGGCAGACCTTGGAAAGCGAAGCATTGAGTATGTTGAGGGTATATTACGAAACTGGGCCATTGAAAAAGGGATTCACTCTTATGCCGACTGGGTAACGAAGGAGGCTAAAGTAAATGGAATGGGTAAAAGACACCATAAAATCAAACAGATTCCAAGAAATACTACAATTCATGCAAGAACAGGCCTCGAAGCCTTCTATGAGCAGCTCGAACGAGACAAACGAGCATGGGGAGGATAAGTGTCCAAAGTGCCATGGAACAGAGTTTGTATTCTCTCATTACGAGACCATGGGCAGTCAAAAATATGAGTTTCATAAACCTTGTGATTGTCGAGAGGTGAACAAGTGGAAACGAAGATTTAAGAACGCGTTAATTCCAGAAGAATTTGTACATGCAAATTTTGAAAACTATGTTTGTGAAACCGATATGCAACAGCGCATGTTTTCGATGGTTAAAGACTACTTAGATGCTTTTCCTTTCACTCGTGATGAACTGAAAACGCAAGGAGCACAAAACATTGGTTTTATCGCAACAATTGGTGAGCAACGGATTCGTGCATTACCACCTAACGAGCGTTTAGAGCTGAAAAATAGACATAATAACTTCGGGATTGGAAAGACACACTTGCAAATCGCATTATCTAAACAGCTAATCAAAAAAGGCTTTAATGTGCTCGTTGTATCCGATGTTGCCTTTATGGATGAAATGATGGCAGCGAAGCGGATGAATGATAATAGTGAAACGTATTACGCGTTATTAAACAACGTGTTATCAGCAGATGTTCTCGTTTGGGATGATGTAGGAAAAGCAAAGTGGACAGAAGCTCGCGAAGGTTTGTATTACTACATTATCGACGAACGGTACAAACGGAAATTACCAATCGTTTTTAATAGCAATGAGGATAGAGCAACTATAGCTGAGCGTATTGGATATGCAAGTGCTAGTAGATTACTAGATAAAAATGGTGAAGTATTAGAGACGGAAGGCACTGACTGGCGATTGAAATAACGGGGGGCGCCTAGCCCCTTGATTGGAGGGAGTATGGATGAATCATGATTTAAAACAGATTTTAGCCAAGGTTCGTGAGGCGAGATGTGAGTGGGAACTAAAAAACCTCATTAATGAGCTAGAGGAATTCAACAAACAAAATTACAAAGCCGCTGCTATCGATATTGCTTTGGAAACAGGTGATCGCAAGGCTTTTAATAAATTGGTGGTGTGTGAAACAAATGACTAAAAATTTCACATGGTACGCACCAAATGGAGAACTGCTAAAATGCCCGGTTCCTGGCTGTCATCACATTGGGACCATCATTACGAAAAAGCATTGCTGGCTAGTGCATGGCATGACGAGAGATGAGGTTGGTGAAAAGTACGGGAAGCCTAAGCGTATTTTGACATATAGCGAGAATCAAATTAAAGCGAGGGACGAGGAATGGGTGAACAATACTTAATCGATCAGTTGGTGTTACACATAGGCCTCTACAAAAAATATCAGTACAAAGAAAATGAGATAGGGTTTTATCAGAACCTTGAAGCTTTACGAATACTGAAAGGGTTGGGCACACAGAATGAGGCTTTAGATTATGCTATTGCATCTGCTGAAGGAGAGAAGGTTTCATGTTAGAGAGGTTTGACTTTAAGAAGTTATATCCGCATTGTTCAGTAATAAAGATGGGAGTTCCCATCTAATTACGTCACTTGTCTAACTTGTCAGAAATATTTTTCAAAATCTTATTACGTTCTTTCTGTAAGTTAATGAATTTAATCATAAACCAAATTACTAATACAAAAGGAACCAGTGTTATTAGTAATGGAATCCAAGCTATTAGGTTGATTCCTGTCTGCATAGTCATTATTGAATCATTCATTAAGGTATAAACCTCCTTTTAGGATTATTATACCATAATAGTAATAATTAATAGAGATGAATGCGGTATCGAACGGTGTTTAGTAAAAGTTTAGAATGTTGAATTTGAAAGAAATTACTGAATACCTTGAGGATTAAACATAAAAATTGTGTAGTAGCGGGAGGTGATTATTTGAAGCGAATATTAAATTATGTCGGTTCTAAATGGAATCTAGCTACCTGGATAGTAAACCAAATGCCTGAGCATGAGGTATATCTTGAGCCATTCTTCGGTAGTGGCGCAGTGCTATTTAACAAGCGACCAGTGAAAATTGAGACGGTCAATGATATAGATGGCAACATCGTCAATCTATTTAAAGTGATTCGTGACCAGCCTGAACAACTGGCTCTACAAATTCAACTTACGCCCTATTCAAGACAAGAATACAACGAATCATTTACAGCATTGAAGGGTGAATTAAATGCGGTAGAAAGAGCAAGAGTGTTCCTAGTCCGTTGTTGGATGGGACGTGGAGGAAAAACAAGCGACCGTACAGGATGGCGCCACAATGTAGACTTGACAACATTTAATGCCCTACCTGATTGGCGTAAGTTACCAGCTGTAGTTGTAGAAGCAGCTGAGCGATTACAACATGTACAAATAGAAAATTTAGATGCGGTAACATTAATAGGCCGTTATAACAAAGAGGACTGTTTGATTTACAGTGATCCACCGTATTTATTAAGCACACGTACAAAAAGACATTATGCTTATGAAATGACGAATGAACAACATGAAACGTTATTGGGTGCTTTAAATCAGCATAGGGGATTTGCCATGATTAGTGGCTACAACAACGAAATGTACAATGATATTTTACGTGGTTGGACAAGGATTTCGAAGATGGCCACAACCGAAGCTGCAAAAGAAAAATGCGAAAGTTTATGGCTCAATCCTCAAATAATTGAGCGTGGGTATATACAACAATCTCTATTTGAGATGGTGTAGGAGGGGAAATATGAGTGTACAACTAGCTACCTAGGGCTGCAGTATTTATTGAATAATTGAAAGAAATTGTGCAGTAAGAAACCAGGGAAACATAAGAGATGTAGTGAAATATGATGTAACTATAATTGTAACAAAGGCTAATGCAATATGGTCACATAATAATAAAGGCCTCTATCTTAATAAAGATAGAGGCCGGGGAATTCTAAATCAATCTGTTTTTAATAGTGAATACATTTTGATGTTAATAAAGTTTCCTTTAGATTTTTCGTACTGTCTAAGAGTCCCTTCAAATGTGAAATGAAGCTTTTCTAAAACCTTGATAGAATTCACATTTGCAGGTTCTACCTTTGCTTCAATTCTATTTAGTTTCAAAGTTTCGAATCCATAATTAAGTAAAGCAACGATACCTTCTGGAGCATAACCCCTGCCCCAATAGGCTTTAACGATATCATAACCAATTTCTGCCTTAGCATTTTCAAAGTCTATAGAATTGAATCCACACGTACCAATTATTTCGTTGGATTTTAGTTCAATCATGCTGAAACGAATAGCTTCACTAGCCTGAGCCAACTCCTCAAGAAGTTCAATCATTTCTTTAGCTTGGGATTCATGTGTAAAGCTAGAGATATTCATGAATTTTGTTACATCGGGGTCAGACCAAATTTTAAACAAGCTATTTGAGTCCGAAACTTTCATTCTTCTTAAGTGCAATCTTTGGGTGTTTAGTTCTTTTATCAATACTTTTACCTCCAATATTTCTAATTAGTTAGATAAAAATATTGCCATCTGCGCATAGTTCAGTCCCTTCAAGGTTGTATAATCTAATGATAGCAAGAGTAACAAAATAAAGGAACGTTAGCAAATACTTTTGACTCTTATCATTAAAGGAAATACCTAAGAGATTTGTTGACCACTTCTATAACTTTAGACAAAAATACTACACACTTTGAAGGAAATAAGTAAAAAGAGCGACTATAATATCGCTCTAAAAAACTCATAAAACCCCATATTCATAGGGATTGCCCATATAAAGAAACCAAGTAGGGCAATTGGACCAATAAAGAAATTATAAATCTTTGTCGGCAAGATTTTTCCGAATAACGTTTTGTAGATTACTACGCAAACTACCATTACAACCGGCAGTAATATCATTGGCGGTATAAAAAATAAAAGACTTCCACCAAGTGATATATCTGAAAATATGTCCATTGAATTACCTCGTTATGTATTTTGTGTAAATTGTACCATAAAAAAAGCTGCAGCGTCGTTACTCGCTACAGCTCGTCTCTTATTCCATATTCGTATCAGCATTATAACACATAGGAGGGCGGAATAATGTTAATAGAGAGACCGCAACTAAATCGCCACCAGCTAGACAAGGCAATTAAAAATTATCACGCCAATATGAGTAGATATATGAGAATGAAGGACGAGTTTGAATCATTAAAGGCAACTGCATCTACAGGAAAGTATGGTATTGAGGCAACTATGCCAAAAGCAATTGGTAAGACAAGTGATCCTGTTTATGCACATGTTCAAATCAGAGCAGCACGAGAGTTACGAATTAACAAGATTAAAGACGAACTACTAATGGTTCAAAATTTAACAAGCAAGGTAACTGGTGATATAGAGCAAGAAGTACTTTATTGGTTGCTAGAGGGCATGCCTTTCCGATGGATTGGCGCAAAGCTTAATATGAGCCATACTAGCGTACAACGAGTGAGAGAACGAGTTTTGGACATGATGTTGAAGTGACCTTCGGGTTGCTTCTTTTTCCATTTATTTAATAATTTTTTTCCTTCATTAAATTGTAGTTTTAGGTTAAAAGATTTGTTATTGGTATTGTAGTTGAGGGTATATTGATATAAATTGTATATATATACTAATGAATGTAATGTGTGACAATAATGTTGGGAGGATTAATAAATTGCAAAAAAACACTAAAATTATCTCATTTATAAATTTAAAAGGTGGTGTGGGAAAAACTTCTACAGCCATAAATGTAGCAGATGAGTTCTCAAAAATGGGAGAAAATGTTTTAGTAATTGATATGGATCCACAATTTAATGCTACGCAAGCTTTACTAAATCATCAATTTTCCTATTTTAAAAGCACAATACCTACAAAAATATTAGATGATGTAAACGAAGAATTTACAAAAGAATACGAAAAGTTAATGGAGGAAAATGGTGATTCGACCAAAATAGATATAGAAGAGTTAAAAAAGGAATTAAATTCACAGTTAATCTATAATAAATTAAAGGATATGAGGCTTACAGCGAGAACACTTTACACAAAAGAATCTATTGTAGATAGTATAGGAAATCCGAATTTAATCTATAATATAAAACCTAATCTAGATTTAATCCCAGGTGATTTAGATTTATTTGAATCATTTAAAGGAGATACTTCTGGTAAACATAATATGTTAGAAGACCATTTATCTAACTATGAAATAAGAGGAAAGTACGATTACATTATTATAGATTGTCCACCGAATTGGACAATTTTGACACAAGCTAGCTTGTTTGCTTCAGATTTTTATATTATTCCTAGTAAAGTAGATTTATTTTCTAGTGTAGGTATAGGATTATTGAATAAATTGGTTAATTCAACATTTTATGCCACTAAATCGGACATTATCCAAATCTACAATATGTATAGGCGAAATCTTGGTAAAGAGCCTCTAAAGTCATTGGGAGTACTTTTTACATTAACTCACGAAATAACAGTAGCAAGTAAACTAAAAGAAAAATTAATTAAAAATACAGGATTAGAATTTTTTAATTCCGAAATTCCATATCATGCTTCAGTACCAATAAAGTTTTCTTTGTATGACGAAGGTGGATTAAAACATCAAACATTAAAAAATGCTATAAATAAAGTTGTATTAGAAATAGAAAGCAGTATAGAAGTAAAAGAAGGGGAGGTTGTTGAAAAATAGTATGGAACAAAAAAATTACATAGCTGAATTTAAAAGAATAACAAGTAATAAATTTTCTAGTGAACAGTCAGGTTATTTATATGTAGGTTTATTGTATGAATTAATAAACGATAGGAACATATTTAAAAAAAATATTGAAATAGATAGCTTTATTAATAAAGTTTATGATCAACAATATAAAGATTATTTATTTCGCTCTAGACCATACTTAGCTTCAAGGTTATTGTCTGATTTAAATAAACAATTAAATTATCATTATTTAGTAAAATCTGTAAACAAAATTATTGATTATTTAGAAGTATTAGATTTAAATTCAGATAAAAATGTAGTGAAAGAAAATAAAAATAAAAAATCTTCAATGGAATCGGATAATATCATTGGATGGTTTAATAGTGTAAAGAATAGTAGTGATACTGAATGATACCAATAAATGAAATCTGTGATCGAGAATTTAAAATACTCATGAATTCTGGAGCTTTTAATAGAGACTTTTTAGAAGAGAACCATTCAGAAATAAAGAAAATCTTTAACTACATTTTCTTAATTAATTATTTTAAAAATAGAGTAGAAACGAAAAATTATTTTAATGAAAATTATAAAATGACATTTTCTTTAATATTAGAGTCTTCTTACGCACTTTATACAGGACAATGTAGGGCTGCATTACTACTATTACGTTCTGCACAAGAGACTAATTTTAAATTTGTACTGGAACAAGAAAGAGGGGAAATTTTAAAGGTAGATCCTTCAAAAACTTTTGACCCATTAAATTATAGATTTAATGAAACAAAAACAAAGTTTTTAAAGGATATTGAGGGGGTAATTTCAAAAACAGATTTTGGGGAATATTACTGTACAATTGAAAGAAACTTAACCTACTACAAAAAACTGTGTGGTGTTGTACATTCAGAGAGTACTAATATACCAGTTTTAAATGTTAGTTATTACTCTAATTTATACCTTGATACTATTTTAGATAAGGAAGACTATTTTAAACTATACACAAATACACTGAATGAAATCTTTGCTTTAATCTTTTTCTTATTAAGAGAAAGGTTAGAAAAATGGGATACTTATGACCTGTTAGGGTTATTACACTTAATCTATGGGAAGAAAAAAGCTGCTAGATATATTGGTATAGTGAAAAAATTGTGAACCTATAACTATGAAATTTGAGAAATCAGCGAATGTATAAAATGTTCCATATGTTCCAAACGTATCATTTTGAGTATGCTGCGATGTAAACTAAAGGGGAGGTTGGACAGGTAAATGTTTCTTCCTTTGGTATTTGTAAAATGGTAAATATTAGGTGGAGATAGACCGACGACCGACTGCGCTTGTCAGATTAGTCCGGAGTGCAACATACATGGCCGGCCTATATATTTTAAGAGATGAGGTATCGTAATAATATAAAGGGCTAAAAATCAGAATAAGAATTTTTATGTGAACTTAGTTTACTTTCCATTTTAATCAGTCTTTAATGTTACTAAACGTGTGATGCTAAAAACAAGCATTGTGGAGTCGTCAATACTATTGAGAGGCTACTAAAATTGGTAGTCTCTTTTTTTAATGACAATCTGTTCTATTTGTCCTATGATATATAGGTAGGACGGAGGTGTCATTCGTGGAATTCAAAGGAACGGTTAAGGTTTCTTACAGAAACAAAAATTCAAATGGTCATGAAGCTTTTAAGAATGAAGATTTAAAGTTAAGTCAAAGCTCAAAAATAGCTATTATTAATCTTAGTGGAGAAGAGTCTGAATTAATTAGTACATTAAAGTTGTGGAATGAACTTGATTTATCAGAAGGTGTAAAAACATTTCTAAAGTTTAATACCCTACCAATGATTGATAGTAATCGAGAATATTATATTCATAAGATTAGTGAAGATGAACAAATGGTTATTTTAAATTGGGAAGAAAACTATTAATTTGAATAATAAACTAAAGTCACATCTAATCAGGTGTGGCTTTTTACTAAATGAAATGGTGTGGAAAGAAATATATGTTTAAAAAAAGGTACATTTTCTTAGGTTTTATAATTGTTATTATTTTCTTAATTGCTGGTCCTGTGATAATTAACTGGTTAATGCTTGAGCAACAAAATAAAGTTGAAGTTAAAGGTACTGAAGATGTATGGATAACATCGCTCTCTACATATATTGGGGCAATTATAGGCGGAGTGAGCTCTGGTTTATTGACTTTATTTGGAGTTAAATTAACATTAGAAAAGTCAACTGATCAAGTAAATAAAACTTTGAAAGAACAACAGAGAATAAGAGATGAAGAATTAAAACATAATGCAATAAAAGAGCAGTTGTTCAAACTGTATCATCCATTAAATTCAATGATTGCAATGTATATATTTAAATATGGTTCGCATGATTTTAGTGAATTAAAATATGACGAGCGTAAAGATTTTATTGAGTTCATTACAAATAATGAAATCTATGCAGACAAAGAACTTTATATTAAAATACTTGAAATTAGATGGGCATTTAAAGAAGGTGAGACAGTAAAAGCTAACAATTTGTATCACGAAGTAATAGATGTTTTAACGGATTCAATAGCAATAATGAAAGAACAATTAAAATTACCGAACCAAGAATTATAGTCACTCTAAATAGAGTGACTTTTTATTAAGCAATTAATTATGAATTGTGGAGGATGAACAATGGTATTACCGAAGGCTGAAATAGTTATATTGTTATCATTGTTTTATTAATGTAATTGGGGTGATAAGTTAAATATGATTGATAACAGAAATAATCTAATGATTACTTCCATATTGTATTTCGATAATGAGTTGAAAAATAATTTAGGAAACAAAACTAACGAATATTTAGAAGAACATCAAAATCAGAAATTAATGATTAAGTATTCCGCAAGTGTTGTGAATAGCATCAGTTTGCCTCTAGTTTATACGGCAATGATAACATACAAATGTTGGAAATCTATAATCGCACTCGTTTTGAGTTGTAGCTTTTTATTTTGCTTTAAGAACTGAATCAAACTGCCAAACACTTTGTGGTGAAAGGATAGTGTTTGGTGTGGTTTTGAAGAGGAATTTGTAGAAAATTGTTCCAATTAAATTCTTTTAATCGTATTATTATCAATGGGTGATTATATGAAAAATAGAGTTTTTGAATGGGCAATATTAATATGGATTAGTTTGTTAGTGCTCCTTATTTCCGGATGGATAATGATTGAATTCTATGATTGGAAAGATACTATAATTGCAGCTATTATAGCATTCTTTGGAGCTATATTGGGAGGATCTATCACTTTAATAGGTGTAAGAATGACTATTAGTGAGGCAAAAAGAAAAGACGAAGTAGAGTTATTCGAGAACAAAATTTTCGCAGGAGAGTATATAATTGATGAATTATCAAAGCTATTAGAGATAGCTGATAGAAAAACAATAAATATATTAGAAACTCAAGAAGATTCTATGATACTAATACGAGAATTGGAGATATACAATGAATTTGCTAAGCAAATAAATGAAATTCATAATAGAATACGTTCATCACAACTAAATAAGAAATTAGGTTATTCAATATATAAACAAATTAAAGATTTTTTTGATGATGATGATATGCGTTATAAATTTATAAGTGAAAAAGATTACTTAGAAATATTTTTTGATGTAGATTTAAAATATAAAATAGAAGAATATCGGACTAAAATTCTTGAGTTGAAAACGAATTTTGAAATAATTCAAAATAACAATTTGGATTATTATAGAAAAATAATCGAAAAGTAAGCAGGAGTGTTTTTTTAATTTCCAAAGCAACCAGCACAATGAAGGTGATGCCATTGGACATCGTAGTAACGATTCCAAAGTGTGAATATGAAAATGACGATAGAGAAACCGATGTATACAAACAAGGTGGATATGAACAGTTCTGGCAATTATCAAGGAGACCTAAACGATTAAACATAGGTGATAGAGTGTACTTCATAAAGAATGAATGCATAGAATCCTCAATGATGGTTACACGAATCGAAGAAAAGGCAACTGCTACATGTGAGGTGACTAATCGCACATGGAGTGGCTGCCTTATTTTTATGGATGATTTACAACAAGAAAATATTCAAAATATCAATGGTTTTCGGGGTTTCCGTTATAGATGGTGGTAAACAGATTTTAATTAAAAGGGAGGAGCTAATTTGAAGATCATATGCATACCTGTAGAAAAAATCAATCCAGCACCTTACAATCCACGTGTAGATTTACAACCAGGGGATGAAGAATTTGAAAAGCTGGCTAGATCAATAAAAGATTTTGGCTATATTGATCCGTTAATTTGGAATGAACGCACTGGAAATCTGATAAGTGGACATCAACGGTTTAAAATTTTGTTAGCACAAGGTTATAGTGAACTGGAGGTATCCGTTGTTGATTTTTCAGAGGAAAAAGAAAAGTTTGCGAACCTTGCTTTAAACAAAGTGAGTGGCAATTGGGATGATGAAAAACTTGCTTCTCTTTTTATGGAACTTGAACATAGTGATTTGAATTTTGGCAGCGGATTTGACCAGAACGAGATTGATTTATTAATCAAACAATTTACGGACCAAGATGATGAAATGACCGAGTTTTTCAATCAAGAACTCTCTCTAGAAACATTTGCAGAGGAAAACTTCCCTTGTAAGTGCCCTAAGTGTGGTTTCGTATTTGAACCAAAGGAGAATCCTCAATGAGCGAGTGGCATTGGTCATTAAGTGATTTGAAAAAGGTTGAGAAACATAATCTCAAAGTGTTTAGCTGCTTCTCCTGTGGAGGGGGTTCTACAATGGGATATAAGTTGGCCGGGTTTGATGTTATTGGCAATGTTGAAATTGACCCCGAAATGATGACTCTATATAAGAATAATCATCATCCAAAGTTCCCTTTTTTAATGGGCGTTCAACAATTTAAAGAAATCCCGAATAGTGAACTTCCTGACGAGTTGTTTAATCTAGATATTTTAGATGGCTCGCCACCTTGCAGTGTTTTTTCGGTTGCAGGTAAAAGAGAAGCAAAATGGGGAGATGCTTATCACTTTAGAGAAGGTCAAGCAAAGCAACGATTAGATGATTTATTTTTCGATTTTATTGATGTTGCCGATAAGCTCCGACCTAAAGTTGTCGTTGCTGAGAATGTGAAGGGGTTGCTAATTGGGCAGGCGAAGGGCTTTGTTACGCTTATTGCCAAAGCATTTGATGAGATTGGGTATACACTGCAATTATTCTTGTTAAATAGTGCATCTATGGGCGTGCCGCAACGCAGGGAGAGAGTCTTTTTTATTGCCTATCGAAAAGAATTAAAATTCCCTAAGTTATCACTGACATTTAATGAAAAGCCGATTTTGTATAAAGAAATCAGATCTGGTAGAGGGAAAGCGCTGAATCCACAAACAGTAACCTATCAGCGATGGTTGAAAAGGCGCCCTATCGATAACAATATTGGCGATATTACAAAACGCACAGAAGGTAAAGATCGTTCATTCAATACTGTATTTGTCAAAGATAATAAAGTTCCATATACAATAGCGAGTAATTCACAGTTCATCCGATATGATGAGCCTTTTTTTATTAGTGAGATGGATATAATCCGAATTCAAAGTTTTCCCAATGATTATGATTTTGGGAAAACAAGCATCCAATATGTATGTGGCATGAGTGTTCCGCCAATTATGATGAAAAAAATCGCTAAACAAATATACCTTCAATGGTTTAAATAAAAAGAGAGAGGTGCGCTAACACCTCCCTGAAATAGAGTGCCGAATACCGAGAGATAGCGTTACACCGTGCACGGTTTTACTCAAGGTGCTATCTCACTTTCATTATAGGTGAGAGGTCGGTAGGAGGCAATGAAAAATACAAACAAATGTTCTGTATCTATAAAAGGAGATGACTTGCTACTGCAACATGAAATAACCATGGCTGAAAGTATTCATGAATCAAAGGAACGATATAGAAAGATTGTACAAGCAGGAATCGCACAATGGATAAAGGACTTTAAAGGTGGTCATATCAAAGTGTCGACAGTGGATGATTTAAAAAAACTAATCGAGCTAGATTTGCAATTATTAAAGGATGAGGATTTATGAAACAAACTCAACTCAATTGCTTCTGGAGGTGGTGTTAATGTAGATGGTTGAAAAATATCAATTAGCTTATCAAGATTATAAAAGCGGTATGAAGCAAAAAGACATCGCTGCTAAGTACAACGTGTCCATTAACACCGTCAAGAGTTGGCAACAACGCAAATGGCGAGGTATGGACAATGCGAATGAAAAAGTATGCACACCAAATGAAAAAAGTGTGCATACCAAAAAAGGTGCACCACGTGGCAATAAAAATGCTGTAGGCAATACAGGAGGCGCACCACTCAATAATCAAAATGCAAAAGGTAATAAGGGTGGATCAGCTCCACAAGGGAACAAAAATGCTGTAACGACAGGTGAATATGAATCTCTCATGTGGGACTACCTAGATGAAGAGGAACGGGAGTTATATGGCACTATTGAAACTGACCCGTTATTCCAGATTGATAGAAACGTTCGCGAACTAACCATACGGCAACGTAGGATGATGAAGCGGATTAAAACAATTGAAGAAGGTCTGACAGAAAAGCAAAGACGTGTGTTGCAGCAATTGCGGAAAGTGAAAGAGGCAGTCACTGATGCAGAGGGTAAGAACGTAGTTATCACGAAGGATAAAATGATCGTAGTGGAAGTAGATGAAACGGAGTATCGAAAAATTGATGATATCTTGAACATTGAAGAAGCACTGACGAGGATAACTAAACAGCTTGTAGTAGCCATAAAGCAAAAACACGATATAGAAAAACAACTATTAGAACATGAATTGAAACTTGAACAAATGCAGTTGAATATTGAAAAAACAATTATTGCTATTCAAAAAGAAAATGGGGAAAATGAGGAACTTGAAGATGATGGCTTTATGGAAGCATTAGGGGCAACTGCTATTGAAGTATGGAGTGGTGAAGATGCTTAAAAAGTTGAAGGCTTCCGTCTTCAAATTCAAACCATTTTCACAAAAGCAGAAGAAAGTTTTAACCTGGTGGCATAAAGATTCGCCAGTAAAGGATAAGGACGGCATTATTGCAGACGGGTCCATTCGTTCAGGTAAAACCCTTTCCATGTCCTTATCGTTTGTTATGTGGGCCATGGCATCTTTTAATAATCAGAACTTTGGTATGTGTGGTAAAACAATAGGCTCGTTTCGTCGTAATGTTCTGTTTTGGTTAAAACTGATGTTGAAAGCACGAGGGTATGTGGTAAAGGATCATCGGGCTGATAATTTGCTTACTATCTCAAAGGGAAGTAAAGTAAATTATTTTTACATTTTTGGCGGTAAAGACGAACGATCACAAGATTTAATTCAAGGTATTACATTGGCTGGTGTATTGTTTGACGAGGTAGCCCTTATGCCTGAAAGCTTTATTAATCAGGCCACAGGACGATGTTCAGTGGAAGGCTCGAAATATTGGTTTAACTGTAACCCAGAAGGACCATATCATTGGTTCAAGGTAAATTGGATTGACAAGATAAAGGAGAAGAATCTCATCCATTTGCATTTTACAATGGATGACAATCTTTCTTTGTCAGTGTCTGTTAAAGAACGTTACAAACGTATGTATAATGGTGTATTTTATCAACGATTTATATTAGGGTTATGGGTACTTGCTGAAGGTATTATTTACGATATGTTTGATGCAGTGCTGCATGTTGTAAAAACAGAGCCTCGTCATTATACAAAATATTATGTCAGTGTCGACTATGGCACGCAGAACCCTACAACGTTTGGTTTGTGGGGTTTTTATAATGGTGTTTGGTACAAGGTCAAAGAATATCATTACGATGGTCGAAAGAGCAGTAAACAAAAAACCGGTCCAGAGTATTATGAGGATTTAAAACAGTTTATAGAAGGTCTTGAGAACCTTCATGGGGTTATTGTTGACCCGTCTGCTTCTTCATTTATCACATTATTAAAAAAGAATGGTGTAAGAGTGATAAAGGCGAAAAATGATGTTTTGGAAGGGATACGGAATGTTGGAAATGCACTTACTAACGGATTGATTTTATATAACGACTGTTGCAAAGAGACATTCCGTGAATTTAGCTCATATATTTGGGATGCGAAGGCAGCGGATCGAGGCGAGGACAAGCCAGTTAAACAAAATGACCATCAAATGGACAGTGACCGATATTTTGTAAACACGGTGATCTTTAAAAAAGGTGGCTTATCTGTTCTTAAGTGAGGTGATAGCATGCTAATTGAAGACCTATTTCGACCCCGTTGGCATGAGCAAATGGAAGAGGTGATAAAAAACATGATTGCTAGTGTGATCAAGAATGAACAGGTCATACTCAATGAAATAAAGGCTTGGGAAAAGTCAGAAAAACGCAAGTTAATGATTATTGGGGCAAAGTATTATAAAGGAAAAATGGACATCGAAGAAAAGAAACGTGATGTTGCGTGGAAGTCTAATTTAAAGCTGGTGCATGGTTATGTGAAGAAACTTGTAGACCAAAAGGTTGGATACACGCTTTCCAAACAGCCATCAGTAACGAGTGAAAATAATAACTACCAAAAAAAGCTCAATGATATTTTTGATGCAGGTATGATTAACCGTTTACGAAAAATAGGTAAAGAGTCCATCAACAAAGGTGTTGCGTACCTACATCCGTATTTTAACGAAGATGGTCATCTGACTTTTATGCGTTTCCCGTCAGAGCAAGTGATTCCTTTCTATGCGGATTCTGAAAATATGAAAATCGAGTCGTTTTTAAGAGTGTTTGAAGTGGATCATTACGAAGGTACAACGAAAAAAACGTTGAAGAAGGTTGTTCATTATCACAGTCAAGGTATTGACCATTTTGTTTTAGAAAGTGCAACACTCGTTCCTGATATTCCTGCAGGAGGAAAGCAAGGATATCACTTCTTATTTGGCAAACAGCCAGTATTGTGGGAGAAAGTACCCCTTATTCACTTCCGATATAACGAAGAAGAACAACCGTTGATTGAACAAATTAAGTCATTAGTTGACAACTATAATACACAAGCATCGACGAATGCAGATGTACTTGCGGATATACCCAATTTCATCTATAAGCTAATTAACTATGGAGGAGTGGATTTAAAAGGGTTTCTCCATGATCTCAATGTGTATCGGGCAGTCAAAATTGACGAGAATGGCGACGTTGATAAACTCACTGCTGATATTCAAACAGAGGCTACTGAAAAAGAGCTAGAACGTACTCGTAAGGCGATATATGAGCTTGGTAGAGGTGTCGATACGCTAAATGAAAATTTAGGGAATGCATCAGGTGTTGCACTTAGATTTCGTTACAGTGATTTAGACATCGATTGCAATATTTTAGAAAGTGAAATGCAGTCCAGCATCGAGCATATGCTATGGTTTATCACTCGTTATTTAAAGATGATAGGTGAAGGGGATTTCACGAATGAAAAGGTAAAGTTTGTGTTTAATCGTGACATCATCACCAATGAGATGGAAGCTGTTGAAATGTGCGAGAAGTCAGTTGGTATTATTGATGACCAAACAAATCGTGAAAATCATCCTTGGTATACGCCAGAAGTTGAACAAAGACTTAAAAAGCAAAAGGAGGAAGAACAAAAGGAAATCGATGAGTACCAAGAGTCCTTAGAGAAACAACGGCAGTCTCAAATGGAAGTGAAGGACAATGAGTAAGTATTGGGAAAGTCGTGCCGCACAACGTGAACTAGAATCACAGTTGATTGCTAGTAAGTACTTAGCTCTCATGGAAGAGCAGCTTCGAATGGCACAAGCAAATATCATACAGCAAATTGAGGCGTTCTATGCGCGATATGCAATAGATTATAAGGTTTCGTATGCAGAAGCAAAGCAGTATTTAACGGCAAAAGAGTTAAAAGATTTTCGAAATATCACCTTACAACAGTATAAAGCTCTTTCATTAGCTGGAAATCCTGAATACGACCGTATTTTAAATGCTATTGGGTATCGTGCCCGTATTTCACGCTTAGAAATGTTGCACTTACAGATTCAAATGCAAATGCTAGAGCTATATGGTAGTACAAACGGTTTACAAGCTTATACGTACACAGGGTTATCAGAAGTATATGAAAACGCTTATTACACGACACTTTTTGATATTGCTACATTTACTGCTGTTTACCAACCTGTCACAAAGCTGACAGACGATGTGATGAAAGAGGTACTCACATATAACTGGTCGGGTAAAGAGTTTTCGAAGCGTATTTGGGGTCATAAAGCAAAAACAATGGCTGCGATAAAAAAAGAGTTGGAAAGGTCATTTAAGCAAGGTCGTTCATTGATAAAAACATCAAGAGCAATCAGTGAAGCAACTAACGTGGCGTTAAGTAGAGCTCAAGCACTTGTAAGGACAGAAGCAAACTTTTTTCATGGCTTAGCAGCGAATAACGCTTATCGTGAAACTGAGCTTGAGCGTTATCAAATACTAGCGACCCTTGATTATCGTACATCGGAAATCTGTAAAGCACAGGATTTAAAGATTTATTTGACGAAAGATTATAAACCGGGTACCAATGCACCTCCATTTCATACAAGGTGTCGAACGACTACCATCCCTTATTTTGATGAGTCAGAGTATATGGAAGGTGAGCAGCGGATTTCTAGGGATCCAATTACTAGTGTAAACGCCAAAGTGTCAGCAAAAATATCCTATCAAAAGTGGTATCAGGATTATGTTATCGATAAACATGGACAAGACACTATAGATTTATTTAATAAAAAACAACAAAATCTAGCGCAAGACAAAATACAATATAGGGAGTTTCAAAATGTACTAGGAAAGCATGTTCCTTCGTTAGATGAACTCCAAACGATAAAGTATAATGGTGGAGAGGAATGGTATTTACTAAAAGGTTATCGTCATGCAGTTGAAAAAGAGGATATTCATATATTTGTTGATTTTAAAACATATAAAAATACAGCTAAGGAAGTGAAGGAAAGAATAGTAGGGATGATTACGTCAGATGGGGTGAAAATATCCGGTTATAAGTCACACTTCATCGATCGGATAATCGGGCAGATAGAAGCGGGTACAACAGGAAAAGGTAAACGTTCAGGTGTTAAGATTGAAGATGCATTAAAAGCTTTAATTAACCCGATGCAAATAAGGGAAAAGAAAAACTCTAGGCAGTATATTAATGATAAATGTATAATAACTATTAATCAAACTACTGGTAATTTAATTCAAACAACACCTAAATCAAAGGAGGTCAGTACATGATTAAAATGACGCCAAAAGATGAAGCGTTTTTAGCGAAGCATCTTTCGAATTTTCAAGAACTAAAGAATGGACCTATAAACAATTTGTTGTTAGAGATACACGATTTGACCTTAGAAGGTTTAGATGAAAATGATGATCCAACAGATTTTTATTATGAGGCTCAAAAAGTTTATGACTCTATCTATTTAATGAATTAGCACTTAACCATGATGATGGATTGAGTGCTTTTATTTTGGTCTTTTTAAAGGCTAGACCATAAAGAAGCGTACACCACCAACAGGCACAGACCTGTATAAAAATGTATGGAGGTAATAAGAGTGGATTGGTTAAAAGAACTATTTAAAAATGCGGGTATTGCAGATACTCAAATTGAAACGATTGTAGCGAATGTTACTAAGGAAGCTCCGAAGCATGTAGTACCAAAAGCAAAATATAACGAATTATCTACTGCTAAAAGCTCGTTACAAACGCAACTTAACGAACGTGATAAACAACTTGAAGAGTTAAAAAAGGTAGATGTTGAAGGACTTCAAGCAAAAATTATAGAGTTGCAACAAACCAATAAAACAGTGAAACAGGAACACGAGCAACAGATGAAAGATGAGCGTTTGAATACTGCTCTAAAACTAGCACTTCACAGCAATGTGCATGATACAGATCTTGTAATTGGACTTATCGATAAGGCGAAGATTGAATTAAGTGAAGATGGAAAAATAGTAAAAGGACTTGATGAGCAACTGAAAACGTTGCAGGAATCAAAGTCCTTTTTATTTGTGCCGGAATCTCAAACATTGCCGAAAGGTACAAAGCCTGCTGAAAGTAAAAAAGGTGATAAAGATGAAGGTTCAAATGAAAATTACGGAAAGCAGATTGCGGAAGAAGTGTTAGGCAATACACAATACTTAGCTGATGCGCGAAAGTCTTACTTTCAATAAGGAGATGACATGGAATGAGTAAATTCATTGAAACAACTTTTACAAACAAAAAAGAAATATTGAAATTTCCGGATCATTATGTGAACGTAGCGATTACTGTTTCAGACAAAGGCGTTAATCCAAATGCACAGGGCAAAAAGATTGTACCTGCTGGAACGATTTTAGGTGGTGGATTCCTTACAGATGAAACGGTAAAAGCGGTCAAAACGAATGGTGCAGGCGCTGAGGGGGTCCTTTTCAATGATATCGACGTTACTTATGGTCCCGCGTCAGGTGCAGCATTAATCCATGGATTTATTGCACTGAATAAACTTCCTGAACAGCCAACTACAGAAGCTATTAGGGCATTAAAACAAATTACATTTTTGAAATAAGAAAGGATGATATTACATGCCAACAATTTTTGATTTAGTAAACGCCAAAAATATCGCGACTTACTATCAGAACAACCCATCAAATCGTATTCCTTATTTAGGGGCGACGCTTTTTCCGCCAAAGAAACAACTCGGTTTAGATTTAAGCTGGATAAAAGGCTCAAATGGATTGCCAGTCGCATTAATGCCATCTGAATTTGATGCAAAAGCAACAATTCGTGATCGTATTGGCTTTAGCAAAATTCAAACAGAAATGCCTTTCTTCCGTGAAGCAATGCGAATTGGGGAAAAAGATCGCCAAGAATTAAATAAATTACAGTCTTCCAATTTAGATGCTATGACACAGACCATTATCGCCAACATTTATGATGATGCCACTAATCTTGTGAATGGTGCGAATGTTCAACCAGAACGAATGATTATGCAATTACTTTCTACCGGCAAAATTCGTATTACAGCTAACCGTCAAAATTACGACTATGACTACAAAATGAAAGATGAGCACAAAGAATCGTTAGCTGGTGATGCGCAGTGGGGGAATGTAGATGCTACACCGATTCTAGATATTATGAAATGGCAGGATACGGTGGAAGAGAATACGGGTACTCGTCCAAAAAACGCGATAATGACACGTAAAACATTTGGCTATTTGCTCAATCATCCAAGTATTCGGTTAGATATGAATCCATTGGGCGGGGACTTGATTATCATGACGGATGCCATGTTAAAGCAGTATTTAAAAAATAAATTTGGACTTTCTGTAGCGGTGTATAACAAAAAGTATCGCGCTGAAGACGGCTCCTTGCATAATTTTTATCCAGATGACTACTTTACATTGATTCCAGATGGCAATCTCGGTAGTACGTATTACGGTACGACACCAGAAGAATCAGATTTGTTAGCTGGTCAATCTACTGCCGATGTATCGATCGTGAATACGGGTGTAGCCATTACGACGATTAAAGAACCACATCCTGTAAATATTGAAACAATTGTGTCTGAAATTGTGCTACCAAGCTTTGAAACAATCGATAATATTTTCATTGCGAAAGTAAATTAATGGCAGGTGATGGCTAGATGAAAACAATAGTGAAAGTAAAAGATGGTAGTTTCCCTGTTCGTTATGACAGTAAAAGGTATAAAGCCGGTGAAGAATTAGAAGTGCTTTCAGAACATGCAGACCATCCAGATTTTGAAGTGTTAGTAGTGATGGAGCCACCTAAAAGACGCAATACAAAAGCTACAGCGACCAAAGAGGCGGAGCCCAATTAGGAGGGTATAAGTTGGACGTATTTGATATCGTTATCAATAAAATGGAGCCAGATGTATTTACGGAAGAGGTACTACTGTTAAAAATAGAGGAGGTAGCACAAGCCATTAAAACGTATTGCAATCGAAGTGATATTCCAGGTGATTTAATGTTTGTCCATGCGAACATGACGCTAGATTTAATTCATCAGGAAATCAAATCGATGAATCCTGCTGATTTTGCCGTTGCAAAGTCTGTTAAAGAGGGTGATGTTGCAGTTGAATTTACTACCAATACGACGACAAGTGAGCAAGCAACCGCAAGAGTACTCACGAACTATACCTCCCAGTTAAATCGTTTCCGAAAATTGAGGTGGTAGGATGACTATTCGAAGGTTAATGACGACGGCCACAAAGTCTGTTGAGCGATTATATGACCGCGTAGCAACAATTAAACGTTATGAGGAGTATGAAAAGCCAAATGGCGCTACAAGTCATCAATGGATTACGAAATATGCGAATATCCCTTGTCGTTTATCTACAGTAGGCATGCAGACGCTAAATAACGTGGTCCAAGGTGAAGCCAATCAAATTATTTATGATGCGAAGCTTATCCTTTCTCCAACGGTGGATATTCTAGCTGGTGATGAAATAACCGTACAACTATTTGAAGATGGTGAATTGATGCTAACCGATGAATTTACTTCCGCTAAAGAGTCATTCTTGTATGTTACACATCAAGAAGTGTTGCTGAAAAAGAAGGGCTATGGTTAATGGCTTTTGAGTTTGAAGAAGTAAAACAGTTAGCTGAAAAATTGAAAGAGCTCACCATTGCTTCTGGGAGAATTCATAAGAAAGTCGCGGAACGCATCGCTCAATTGGCGATTCGTAAAGTAAAAATGCTCACACCTGTAGATACCGGAGATTTGCGGAATAACTGGAAGTATCACATTGTTAAAGAAGGCGATACGTATAAAATTGTTCTATATAATCAACTAGAATATGCGCTGTTTGTAGAGAAAGGTCATCGTATTGTAATCGCTGGACGTACAGTAGGTTATGTCGATGGGCAATTTATGCTGGAACTTACAGAACAAGAGATGGAACGGATTGCACCACGGATGTGGGAACGAGAAATTGAAAAGGAGTGGAGGCGTATTTTAGGTGAATAGAGTAACAGAAGGCATCAAGACACTTGCAATCATGCAAATACGTTCTTTGTATCCTTCCATGCATGTATATGATAAACCAGTTAAGCAGGGCTTAAAAGTACCTGCTTTTTTAGTACGCATTTTTCATGTTCATCAGGAACGTGGGTTGAAGTACCAAGCAAATCGCACGTATTCATTTAGTGTGGTTTATTTCCCTTTTACTGACGATGTAGATGAAGAATGCCTTGATGTATTAGAAATTGTTCAAAACAATTTTAAATACCTTGCTGATCGGTTTCATGTACATGAAATAAGTGGTGAAATTGTTGACGAAACATTAGTGATTAATTTCCAAGTGAAGGCTAGACTACACGATATTCTAGAAGAAGTAAAAATGAGATCATTGGAGGGCGTTGGATTTGACACAAGGGGCGACAAACAAACAGAACACTGTGAAGCAGCCAGGGAATAAAAAATTCTCGAAGGCTGCTTTTTTAGATAGCGCTCAATCTACAAAAGAGCGCTTGGAATATGAGGTTGTGCTACAAGATGGAGCAACCTATACAAAAAATGAAGCTGACAAGTTAGTAGCAGAATGGAAGAAGAAAGGAGTGAATGCCTAATGGGTGGTATTTGGGAAACGCAAAATAAAGTACGTCCTGATGCGTATATCAATTTTGAATCAAACAGTTTAAATACAATGGGCCTTGATTCTAATGGCGCTCTAGTTGTTCCTGTAACACTTGACTGGGGTGATGTTGGGAAGTTTATAAAACTCTCTCCCAATACAAAGTTTAGAGCACTTTTTGGCAAGTCACTTGGTGATATACTCCCGATTCGAGAAGCCTTTAAAGCTACGAGCAATGTCTATCTCTATAACTTAAATGGAGAAGGACAGAAGGCGCAAGCAACAGCGCATGGTTTAACGGCCATTGCAAAATACGGAGGTACTGAGGGCAATAAGATTCAAGTTACGACTACGGAAGGGTTAGATCAATATACAACCGTCAAAACGTATGTTGATGCTGTTCAAGTAGACGCGCAACATGTCGCTTTTTTTGATGAGTTAAAGCCTAATGATTACGTCGTGTTTAACGGATCATTGCCATCCAGTGATGCAATTTTGACGCTTACTGGAGGCACTACAGTCGCTGCAACCAATGATTCAATTTCTGAATTCGCATCCGCATTAGATAACTTGAATTTTAAGGTTGTGGCTTACGGTACAGATGAAACTACCACAAAGGCGTTGCTTGCTTTAAAGATGAAAGAGTTACGACAACAAGCCGGTAAGCGTGTCACGTTCGTAACGAATAATTACAATGCTTCAGATCATGAAAGTACGGTATCGATTAAAAATGGGGTCCTGCTTGCAGGTGGTGAATTCTTAGAGGCAAAAGATTCCTTGTATTGGTTTGGTGCCGCATTTGCAGCGTCTACAGTAAATTCATTGACGTTTGAAAAATATCCTGGTGCGATTGAAGCGGAAACGATGACAAATGATGAAATCATTCAAGCCTTAAAAGACGGCCATATTGTCTATACGCTACATGAGGATGAAGTCATAGTGGAGCAAGATATTAATACATTCCGTTCATTTACACCGACGAAGAACCAAGATTTCCGAAAAGGAAAAATTGATAGAGGGATGTCAATTATTGAAAACAACACACGACATATTTTTAGAAAATACTTCATCGGGAAAGTAATCAATAATGCGGATGGTCGAGATTTGTTTAAAAAACAATTAATGAAAACGGTACTTGATCCATATGTGCGTTTAGGTGTCATTGAACCTTATCTACCTGAAGATATTGTGATTGAACAAGGAGAGGAAAAAGATGCCGTCTTCGCAGTACTAGGAGTTAAATTTATCGATGCCATGGAGAAATTATATATGCGAATTGAGTGCAAATAGGAAAGGGGCATAGCGTATGGTAAACGTCATGCAAACAAAAGACGCCATCTCCTCGCGTGAGGGCATGGTGTTTATTAATATCGAAGGACGTACATTCGAAATTGCGGAAATTTTAAAGTTTAAAGCAGAAGTTGAATACAACAAAGTCGAAGTAAAACGTCTTAATGCTCGAATGGAAGGCTCTAAAATTGTGGGGGCTAAAGGTGTTGGTGAAATGACGATGTACTACCATCGTCCAGAAGTACGAGCAATGGCAGTGGAGTATCTACGTTCAGGTAAATCACCAATGTTTGATGCAACGATTGTGAATGCGGATACTACAAGTGCAGCAGGTAAACAAACTGTTGATGTTCGAAATATTGTTCCAGATAAAACACTGTTAGCAATGATTGATGCCGATAGTGCAGACACATTAAAAGACGAGTTTCCATTCACCTTTGACGATTTTGAAATCTTAAACCAATTCAATGTGATTCAATAAGGAGGAGCAGTAAATGAGTAATTTTAAAGCATTCATGAAAGAAAATGTAAGACAAGCCGAGCCTGTAGAATTAAAGTTAGAACGTTTTGCAGAACCTATTCAACTACGTCCGTTAACATCTGCAGAGTCGGATGCTATTAATGATCGATGCTTTAAAAATAAACCTGGTAAAAAAGGGCGTCAAGAACGTGTATTTGATCCAGTAGCCTATAACCGAGGCATTAGCGTGGCTTCAATTGTTTATCCGGACTTAAACGATACAGCGCTTCAAACATCTTACGGTGTCCGTGGTGCTGAACAATTGTTTGGCGCAATGTTCTGGGTAGGTGAAGCCTCTCAAATCTCTGATAAGGTATCGGAAATTAGCGGTATTGATAAGGCGCTAGAAGATGAGGTAGAAGAAGTAAAAAACTAATACAGGGCAGTGACGATGAGCGCGACGGATTAGCCTTCTATGCACACGTTGCGCTACATCGTTTTAATATACTGCCCACTGCATTTTTAAGTATGGGTCGCAAGGAACGTGCATTTATTATTGCTAGTTTGGATATTGAGTTGGAGAAAGAAGCGGAGGCTGTGAAGAAGTAGGGTTTTAAAGTGTAATACAATTACACATTCAAAAAATGTGTAATTGTATTGAGATTTCGGAAAATAGCTAATTTAAGAGTTTGATTGAAGGCTTTTTAAGCATGCTTCTAGTTGCCTAAAGCTATCTCTTGTTTTTTCAATTGCTAAAAGTAATGTTATAGCCATATACGGTATAAAAATTGAAAAGCCATCTGTTGATCCAAATAAATCATTGACTAAATAAAATAAAATGACGATCAATGCAATTAACCAAAGGTAAAAAGTCCTTTTTGCTTTCGAATATTTTTCAGATAGAGTTTTTTCCTCCATAGCAAGTATCCGAACGGATAAATATATAGTTATTGAAATAGCAATTAATATAGCGTTAGTGGAGTTTGAATTTAGAATATTTTCTATAGCTTCAGGATTAAGGAAATTATAAATGGCCAACATTTGAAGAGTGCTATAAACTAATAAAAATGTTATAAAAAATAATATCTCTAAGAAAATTCTAAATGTTCCAAGTTTGATTGTAGAATATTTTAGTACTTCAAGAATATTAACAATTCTTTCACAGTAAATATAATTTCGATTATTAAAGTTTGCTAAAAGTTTTATTAAAAAAGGAATCCCTATTAATAACGGGATAGACCACCAATAATCAAGTCTATAAGAAAGCTGTCCATTCAAGTAGAATGCTCCAAAGTAATGTATTATAAAGAATGATAAAAAACCAAGTAAATAAACGATTAATAGGACTCCTAAAATTGAAAGAAATCGAGATATAAGTAAGAAAAAATATCCTTTTCGTTGTAAAAAGTTTTTTTCGTAGTTTTTAACAACATTTAAAATCTCAATTATAAATTTTATTATGTTGTTTTCTTCGAGTGTTGTTTTTTTATTATTCAACTTATTTCCCCCTATCTTTAATTCAATTATACGTATTAAATGTATGGAAAGATTCAAAAAAGTGAAATTTCTAGATTTAAGAGAGAATAATAGATTTTTCGAAACTTAAAGTATTGTCAAACACTCTCTTTTAGGGGTGTTTTTCTATTAAAATGCAATTTTTTTATAGAGAATATTGTCGAATCTCCCCTGATTATTTATATTAATATTGAGGAGGGATTAATAATGAAAAAAATATTAATATTACCATTAATCTTGTTATTAGGACTTCTTTTTGCTGCATGTAGTCAAGATTCGGAAAAGGTGATTGGAGATAAAAAAGATGTTGTTAAAGGTACAACTGAAAAGACATCTGATGGCGAACAACTAAAGGTTGATAAAGGGCTTTTAAATGTTGAAGTAACGATACCAGCTTCTTTTTTTGAAGGAAAAGATACTGATTCAGTTATTACTGAAGCAAAAAACGATGGTGTCAAAGAAGTGATAAAGAATGATGATGGTTCTTTAACATATAAAATGTCTAAGTCAGAGCACCAAAAAATTATGAAGGAAATGGAAGAAAATATTATTAAGTCTGTAGAAGAAATTAAAACAGGTGAAGATTATACTTCTATTAAGGATGTAAGTTACAATAAAGATTTTTCTGAATTTATATTATCTGTTAATAAAGAGGAATTCGAAAATAGTTTTGACTCCATTGCATCGTTGGGTCTTGCTATCACAGGAATGTACTATCAGCTATTTAGTGGAGTAGATCCAGATAAATATAAAGTGACAGTAATTTTCAAAAACGAGATGAATGGTGAAGTGATTAATACAATTGTTTATCCAGATGAATTAAATGAGAAAAAGTAATTTTTAATTAGTAAGTATTAAAGCACTCAAAAAATGAGTGCTTTTTCTTTTGCCTATAGGGGGTGATGCACTTGTCTGTTCGAACAACGATGACCTTAACAGACAAAATGACAGGCACTTTACAAAAGATGATGAAAGCGATGAATAGCACAATACGCGCTATGGAAAAGATGCATAACACATCCAGTCGAAGTATGGATATGCGTAGTTTGCAGCGTGCAAGGCGAGATATTGAAAGTGCTACTACTGCTATCAATCGATTAAGAACTAGTGCGAGACTAGCCCAGCAAAATGTGGGTGCTTTGGGTGATAAATTTAGAGGAACCTCAGGCGGTATAGCTGCCGCCACAAATGGTATTGGGCGATTTTTAAGTAAATTTACAGGTTTTGCGGCTGCTATATTGACTGTCCAAGCTTTAACAGAAGGATTTAAAAAGTTAGTAAGCGCTTCTGATGCTTATAGTAATGTCAATGCACGTCTTGCCAACATCAATGATGGGTCACAAACACAGAAGGAGTTACAGGATAAGATTTATAGGGCCGCCCAACGTAGTTTAGGTTCGTATAATGATATGGCTGCGAGTGTCTCCAAGTTAAATTTATTAGCGGGTGATGCTTTCTCAAGTAATAATGAAGCCATTCGATTTGCGGAACTAATGAATAAGTCATTTGCAGTATCAGGTGCAGGCTTACAAGAAAAAGCTGCAGGTATGCATCAGTTAACACAAGCCTTAGCTTCTGGACGGTTACAAGGGGATGAATTTGTATCCATTACTGAGAACGCTCCGTTATTAGCGAAAGCAATAGCAAACGCTATGGGGGTAAGTATGGGTGAAATGAAAAAACTCTCTTCTGAGGGTAAAATAACGGCTGATATCATCAAAAAATCATTATTCGAAGCTGCAAATGATATTGAAGATAAATTCAGCAAATTGCCATTAACCTTTGCTGATGCTATGACAGTCTTTAATAACTGGGCACAAAGAGCATTTGAACCGTTATTTATACGCTTAAGACAGTTTGTTAATTCAAAAGCATTTGGTGTGTTAGCTGGTCATGCCATGGTGTTTATCAATCTCTTTGTAGCTGGTTTATCACTTGTGTTTGATGCACTGGAAACTTTGTATACCATTATTGGAGCAGTCGGGCAGTTTATGTATGATAATGCTAGTTGGGTCGTGCCTGTTCTTGTGATAATGGGTACTGTTATCGGTTCCATAGTCGCTATATTAGCAGGCAAATATTCAGTTTTAGGCTTAATACGTGTTGCCACGCTGGCTTGGGCAGCTGCACAATGGGTTGTAAACGCAGCCTATTTAGCAAGTCCGATAACATGGGTGTTAATTGCCATAATCGCTGTTATCGCTTTTGTAGTAACGGCCATGGTCATGTGGGGAGAACAAACAGCTACAGTAATAGGTTTTGTTGCAGGCATTTTTGGCGCATTAGGAGCGTTTATCTTTAATACATTTGCCAATATAGCGAACTTCCTCACAACCTTTGCAGAATTTTTTATTAACTTATTTATTGACCCTGTATATGCAGTAAAAAAGTTGTTTTATGATTTGGTCATGATGGTGGTCGATAATATGTCTACGATGGCTAGTAGTTTTGACAAGGTTGCAACAGTACTTGGAAACGTCTTTGTAGCAGGTGCAAATATTGCTATCAAGGCAGTGAATGGATTAATTAACCTCCTCAATAAAATACCTGGTGTTGATATAGGCACTATAGGTGAATTACAGACTGGTAAATCTAACGTCGTTACAAAGCATTGGCAAAATTTTGTGGGCAATTTAAAGCCGCCAACGAGTGATAAAAACGTAGTCAGCTTACCTAAAACCAAGCTAATGAACATTCCAAATGCATTCAATAAGGCGAACGAATGGGCATATAACGGCATGATAGCTGGCAGTGAAAAATTAGGTGGACTCGTGGAAAAAGCCAAAAACGTTATGGGATTAGGGGAGAAAAAAGAAAAAGAAAATCCATTTTTAGATAAATTTAGTTTGATGGATGATGTGGTGAATACCGCGCCGTCCGCATCTAAAATAGGTGCTTCGGGTGATCCTGATAAAGGAAAACGAAAAGATGGGAAATTAAAAGGTGGAAAACTGGATAAAGTCGGTAAGATTGAAGACAAAGTCAATCTTGCAGACGAATATCTCGAATTATTTAAAGATATTGCAGAAGGGAAAGCCATTCACAACATTGTTTCGCTTACACCAAATGTACAGGTCTATAATCATTTCGACGATACAACAGGTAGTGCAATGGAAAAAATGCTGACTAAGTTCGGCGATTTGTCCAATACGAATGGCAATGTAGCAAAAATAAAGGACTATGTATCACAAGCATTAAATGCTCCTATTAGAGATGATGTTACAGTCTCAAACGAAGTACGAGAAAAGGTTTCGGCCTCACCTATCACCAATAACAGTAAAACGATTGTGCAGCATATTCAAAGTGAACCGAAATTTTATTTTACTGGCGATATTCATGAAAAAGTGGATGTAAATGATGTTATAAAAGTGATTATACAAGGATTGAAAGATGAGCAAAGTCGTTCGGTAGAGGGGGTATATGGATGATAGGAATTTATCTAAGTGCTAACAACGATCAAGAAGGATTTCGTATTCCCATCAATCCTCCTGAATTACCATTTAAACAGGATGCCGAAGGAGAGCAATTTCAGATTGCTAAAACGGGCACAGTCAATGTCCCGAAACCAATGCAGCTACAGGAATTTTCATTTTCATCATTCTTTCCTGCGGTGGATACCCATTATGCAGAGACGCAGTTTAGAGAGCCGAAACAATATATTGAGCAAATTAACAAGTGGATGGCCGATGAAACGGTGATCCGCTTTATTTTTGTTGGTGGTTCTTTTTCAGTTAACGAACAAGTGACGATTGAATCATTTGAATATAAACAACAATTTGGGACAGCTGACGTTGATTACACCATCTCCTTTAAAAAATATGTTCCCTTTGGCTTTAAGAAAATGGAGCTTGTGAAAAAGACTACAGCATCGAATAACCAGAAGACATCGCAACAAGTTGTAAAAAAAGAAGCGCCAAGGGATAATCCTAAACCTATACCACAGACGTATAGTTTGGTGAAGGGCGATTCGCTTTGGAAAATTGCGCAAAAATACACCGGAAATGGAGCGAATTATAGGGCTCTACAATCGTTGAATGGCATTAAAGATAGTGATTTAAGAAAATTACCTATCGGTTTAAAAGTTAAAATCCCGCCTGAATGGACGGCTAAGAAATGAGGTGCGAGGTATTGAGGTTTTAATCGATAATCGGGATGGAAATATCTATGAAGTGCCTGTCACATCGTTGAGTTGGAAGACTGAAAAAACAGGGAAAGCATCAGAACTTACTGTGCATTTGCTTAACCCAAAGCCACTGGAATATACCATCGCTTCTGGAGCGATTGTTAGAGTAGTGGATGGTCAACATAAAGTATTTTATGGCTATTCATTTAAAGCCAGCTTTGGTGTTAGTAGTGAATTTCACATTACGGCTTACGATCAATTGAAATACTTCATGTATAACGATTCTTTTGTTATCCCATCAATGTTAGCTGAAAAAGCGATTGAGCGTATTTGTGGTCTAGCAGGACGTAAGCTAAGTACTATAGCAAAAACAGGGTTTATAGCGCCTGGAATGATTGAAGAAGATAAAAAAGCGTTGGATGTCATCATGAAATATATTGATTCCACTATCGTAGCCACGAACCAAAGCTTTGTCTTTCTCGATGATTTCGGCACACTTGGTTTGCATAATATTCGTGATCTGGTAATACCACCTACAGACTTTTATATAGGGGAGGAAAGTCTTTTATATGACTTTGATTATTCGGTATCCATTGAGGATTCTTACAATCGTATAAAACTAGTTTTAGATGATAAAAAAGCTTCCAAACGTCGAGTATTTATTTCACAGGATAGTGGTAATATCGCGAAGTGGGGTCAATTACAATATTACAAAAAGGTTGAAGACAATATGACACCTGCTCAAATTGACAGTTTGTTAAATGCATTACTTGCGGTTCATAACAAAGAAAAAAAGGAACTGGCATTAAAATGTTTAGGTGATTGGCGAGTGCGTGCAGGAAAGATGGTGTATATCTACATCGAGAAATTAGGACTGAAACAACTGTTTTTAGTGGAAGCATGTACGCACGATTGGTCAGCTAATATCCATACGATGAGCTTAGAATTGAAGGTGATTTCATGAGTTTACTAGAGTTAATCAAAACGACGGCAATGGCAGCTTTTCATGCGTCCAATCCAGTAAATATTGTGTTTGGAAAAGTTATAGAAGCAATGCCATTAAAAATTGAATTGTACTCAAAACTCATCTTAACGGATGAGTTTTTACTTGTGGCCGAACATCTAACTCGCCATGAAAGAGTGGTAAGTATTCAATTCCAGTACCCTAAAAACTACACGAAAAGACAAATCGGTGATGAGGCCAAACAAGCAAGTTCCAAACGAAAAAATCAAGGTGAAGCGAGTGCGATGTCTTATGAAGACTATGAAATGAAGTATGCAAAGATTGTATTTGAAGATGGCCTGAAAATAGGCGATAAAGTAGTATTACATCGCGTTCAAGGCGGTCAAAAGTATTTTGTATCAGACCGATACAGGGAAGGTGATAGGGTATGGTACTACCCACAGAAAGAATAACGATTACACCTGATATGGAAGTAGTAGATGCTGTTGCATTACCCACTCGAACATATCATCTAGATTTCAAGCGGGGGTGCTGCAGTGGATTTATTGATGGGCAAAAAGCGATGGAACAAGCCATTTTCAAAGTGCTGCACACAATTCGTTTTAAACACCTCATTTATACACATAATTACGGTTTTCAAAACATGATGGGTTACGATGAGTTGTATGTGCGTGGTGATTTAGCTAGGCGTATACATGAAGCATTACTTCAAGATGAACGCATCAACTCGCTTGAAAATTTCAGTCTTGAATTTACGTCAAAAGAAGATGTGTTAGTGACATTTACGGCAAGAACAATTTATGGTGATGTGAGTCTGTTAAAGGAGGCGATACGGATTGCTTGATTACCTAGAATCCAAAACTTTTGATGGCATCTTAGCTGAAATGCTGGAACGTGTCCCGAATGATGTTGATAAACGGGAGGGTAGTGTCATTTATGATGCCCTTGCTCCAACAGCATTAAAGGTCGCTGAAATGTATTGGGATATGGCTATACTGTATCGCCGAACTTTTGCGGTTACTGCAGACGGTATGGATCTTGAAAAACGAGTGAATGAACATGGAGTGGAACGTAAAAAGGCCGGCAAGGCGATTCGCCGCGCTCTATTTACAGATGGGGATGGTCAACCTCTTGAAGTAGCGATTGGAAGCCGATACCGTTTAGATGCACTTGTCTATCATGTGACAGAACGACTGGAAGCGGGTGTATACAAGGTGGAAGCGCAAACCGCTGGGGCAGTCGGCAATAAAGACTATGGCGAAATGCTACCGCTTGAAGCGAATAATACGCTCGGTAAAGCCATATTAGCTGATGTACTGGTACCAGGAGAAGATGACGAAACCGATGCTTCACTATATCAAAAGTATCTAGAACATATCCGTGAAAAAGCTTTTGGTGGTAATCGTGCTGATTATAAGAAAAAAGTGATGGCCATTCAAGGTGTTGGGGGTGTGCGATTAAGACGTGCCCCCTATGGTGGTGGAACGGTTCAAGTAATAATTATTGATACTGATTTTAACGCACCTACATCGGAATTTGTCTCCCATGTTCAAGAGCTAATAGATCCTACCGAGTTTAAAGGAGAAGGCTATGGAACTGCACCGATAGGACATAAAGTAACAGTTCAAGGGGTGGAGAAAGTAGAAATTAATGTGGCATGCGAAGTAATGTTGAACGGTGTAACGGTCGGTCAAATTGAAGCGCAAGTAAGTGAAACGCTAGAAGTGTATTTCGCTGAACTTCGAGCAAATTGGATGAAGGATGTAGACATCCATGTCCGAATTACGCATATCGAATCGCGACTATTAGAGATTAAGGGAATTGAGGATATTGCTTCTACACGATTGAATGACGTAGCTAACAACATTACATTGGTTGAAGAAATTCCGGTGCTTAAGAAGGTAATGCTTAAGGAAGTGAGCTTATGACAAATGCTTTTTTAGATGAGTTACCTTCTTATTATCAAGAGATTAAAGAGTTTCGAGAGTTGTCCAATACAGTTACAGTGAACTGGGACCAACTTAGCGAAGCTCTTTTTAGTATGGATAATGATCAATTTATTTTAACTTCAAGCGAGGCTGCTATAGCGATAAGAGAAAAAGATTTTGGTATTCGCGCAGATCCAAAAAATGAAACATTGAATTTCCGAAAACTGCGATTACTGGGGCGCATGCAAGAAATTACGCCCTATGTATTGGAGTATTTAATCAAGGCACTGACGGGACTAGTCGGTGAAAACAAGCATCAAATTTTATTAAATAGTCATCAATTTGAAATGGAAGTAGCAATCGATGTTGAACAATCGATTTACTACAATGAGGTTATAAAACTAGTTGAACGCATTGTGCCATTAAACATTGATTTACTAACGACAATCCTAGCGTTAAAGGAGTGTCTAGTTGTTATAGGAGGCACATATGGATGGGCGCTACATTATAAAATTTGTGGCCGTTTTAAAACAGCGCAAGTGCATGGGGCAATCGGAAGAGAAATGATAAGCGTTGCTACTGGAATATATGGTTTTCATACAGGTACTCGCGTTTGTGGTCGATTTAGAGCGGGAGGTGTGAGTGATTGAACGAAATACAACCATTAATGATAGATTTAACGCAACAATTTTTAAATAGTCTTACAGTTAGTGCGAAGGTAACCATAGATGGTGTCATTTACGATAAAGAAATCTATCATACTAGCACAAAATATGGACTAAGAAAGTACGTGAAATTGTCGACAGAATAAGGTTTGGTCACACGTGCTGCTTTAGTCGATCGTTATGGGCGTGAAATGTACGTAAAAACAATGAACTATCAAAAAGGTTCAAACGGATATGTTATTGCATTTCCTCTCCAACTTGAATCAAAGGAAGTGAATGTAAATGGGAAACTATATGAATAGTGAAATTCCATTAAATTTTAAAGAGAATCCATATACGCGTACTGAATGGCAAGATGATGTTAAAGACCCTCTCACGGGGGAAATAATCGAAATTGGGACAACTTATATGGCTGAATATGCAAACAATTTCGAGTGGGGTATTTATAACGCGTATCGTTTTATGATTGAAATGTACCGACAGATGGAACGCATGCGCGTAAGGTTGGAACTCGACGGCCGTGTACCAGGTAACTCCGGAACATTCGCCGATACACTGGACGGCAACACAAACAAAATCCAGTTAGATAAAACGATGACCGAAATTATTGAGGCAGTAGAAAAGGGCGCAACTGCATTAAAAGTTGCGAGTGTAGAAGGCTTTACAGCAAGGACACAAGTGACTATTTACGATGATGAACATAGTGAAGACGTGATGATAACAGAAGTAGGTGAAGACACGATTACGGTATCAACACTTGCTAAAACATACAAAAAAGGTGCAAAAGTAGCGCGTAGTAATGTTGAAATGGATTATGTAAAAGCTGAAATGCGTTTTGGTGATTGGCAGACATATGATGTTGAATTAATAGAGGTGATGTAGCGTGGTTCAATATTATTGGAATAAGTATAGAGCCGTTAAACGATATAGTACGAATCCGGATACATGGCCATGGGAATATAGAGGAAGAGACAGTACCCCTTATTCTACTGACGATAGTCCTTATGAAACCAGGGCACAAACTTTTTCACTAGACGATGAAGGTAAAGTAGTACCTAATTATAACTCATATCATCGAAGTAATATGTCACCGGGTGTACCATATTACTTTGTTTACAACCCTAATTCATCAATGGAAAGTGGTCATCGAGAATATATAAAAACCGTATACAGTACGGTAGGGCAGTATTATGTTGTATATCAACGTTGGTCATGTAAAGGGGAAAATATACCAAGTAGCGGGATGGCCAGAGGACCATTAGTTCAATCGAATATTGTAGCGGGTGCATCCGCCTATGTAAATGGTGGTGTACACTCAGATGGTTTTTGGTATGAAAGAGGTTCAGCACTTCCGACTGCACCGACAACCCCTGGTTCATTTACACAACCTTCTGGCGATTTAGAAATTGGTGATGTCAAAGCAATCGTATGGGGAGCATCTTCTGATGTAAATAATGATTTTTCTCGATACATCCTACAGGTAGCAATAAATAATGGCTCATGGATACAAATCGGTACACCGACAACTAATCGTTTTTCTTATACAATACCCACTGCTTCAAGGATTCAATTTAGAGTAAAAGCAGTCGATGCTAGAAATTTAGAATCTAGCTATCGGACAAGTGGTGTTTATAATGTGACAAAACCAAAATATTATTGGAATAA
>LAHS01001416.1_pt1 | contig 74772 bp, 65 predicted proteins | sample 329651 | NCBI WGS metagenome assembly LAHS01 (sample SAMN03275699, study PRJNA271635) | activated sludge metagenome | isolation source: sample C-1 Sludge from hydrolytic chamber (first chamber) of Anaerobic...
CCTCGCGCGCAACCATGCGGTGCTGATCACCATCGAGGAAGGCTCTGAAGGCGGGTTCGGCTCGCTGGTCTGCCACCATCTGGCCCGCACCGGCCTGCTCGATCAGGTCCGTTTCCGCCCCATGACACTCCCTGACCGCTTCATCGACCACAATACCCAGCCGGCACAGTATGCCGAGGCCGGCCTCGACGCCCCCCATATCGTCGCAACCGCTCTCTCAGCTCTGGGCATAGACCTGAACGCCCAAAACGGCATAAACGCAGGAAGCATCGGTGACATGCTTGCAGGTAACTTGCCAAACCGCCTTACGGGAACAACACTTTAAAACCATGACACGCATTTCTTTCCGTGCAGCCCTGGCGTTCGGCCTTGGCATCGCAGTCCTTCCGGTGCTCGGGTATGGAATCTCCGCCCCTGCCGCCATTGCACAGTCAGTTGCGGACAGCACGCCTGTGGCTCCTGTCCAGATTCTCTACAAGGCGCTGGACGCAATCCAGAAAGCGCATGGCAGCTTTGCCGAACGTAGCCAGATGCTGGCCCCGGCCGTCGATCAGTCCTACGACCTGACGGCCGTGCTCAAGGCGTCGGTCGGCCTGCGCTACAACGCGCTGAATGACGATGAAAAGCAGAAGCTGCTCGCCGCGTTCCGCAATTATACCATTGCGCGCTATGTCTCGAGCTTCAAACCTGGCTCTGATGTCCAGTTCTCTGTTTCCCCCACCGTTGCCGATGCACCGGCGGGCGGCGGCAAGATTGTCGTGACCCATGTTGGCGGCGATGATGGGTCAGCGCCGACAGAACTGAGCTATATCGTGCACCAGGAAAACGGTAGCTGGCGCATTACGGACGTTCTGCTGAGCGATGCCCATATCAGTCAGGCAGCCGCCCAGCGCGCGGATTTCAGCTCCACGCTGGCATCTGGCGGCGTGACGGGACTGATTGCGGTTCTGGAGCGCAAGGTTCAGAACTACTCGACCAACTGAGTCAAAACAGCGGACAGGACCACCAGCGTGCGGTGTGGCAGACACAAGGCGAGGCATAACGTCGGACAGGAAGAGGCATAGGCATGACAACCGGTGTTTTTCCTGTGCTGGCAACTGTTAGCGCGGCCTTGGCCGTCATAGGGTGTGTCCAGTCCGCTCTGGGTGCGGGCCTGCTGGCGCGCTTCCGCCGTCGTGAGCGGACCGCCCCCCTGACCGAAGTGCTGCCGCCCGTAACTGTCCTTAAGCCGCTCTACGGGTCCGAACCCCTGCTGGAAGAAGCATTGGAAAGCTTCTGTACGCAGGATTATCCGCATATGCAGATCCTGTTTGGGGTGCGGGACGCGGATGATGCCGCGGTAGCCATCGTCCAGCGTCTGCAGGAGCGCTACCCGCGACTGGACATGCGGCTGGTGGTCAACCCCGTGCTGCATGGGTTGAATCGCAAGATCAGCAACCTGATGAACATCCTGCCCTATGCGCGGCACGATGTGCTGGTTATTTCCGACTCCGATATCCATGTCAGCCCGGACTACCTTCGCCAGATTGTCGCGGCATTGCAGACCCCCCGCACAGGGCTGGTCACGACACTGTACGCGGGACTGACCTCGGCCAACACCATTGTGCAGAATCTGGCTGCCTGCCAGATCAACCATAACTTCCTGCCTGGTGTCATGCTGTCGCGCTATCTGGGCCGGCAGGACTGCCTTGGCGCGACCATGGCCCTGCGCCGCACCACGCTGGAAGCCGTGGGCGGGCTGGAAGCCCTGCTACCCCATGTGGCAGATGATGCGCTGCTGGGCAGGCTGATTCTGCAACATGGTCAGCACATCGCCATTGCCGGGTGCATGACCTGGACCACCATTGCCGAATCCAGCATGACAGACTTGCTACGCCACGAACTGCGCTGGGGCCGCACGGTCTGCACGCTGGCGCCGGCGGGTTATGCAGCCTCTTCCATCCAGTTGCCGCTTTTCTGGGCTCTGCTCTGCGCGGCCTTCCAGCCACATGCGGCTTGGTCCCTGCCCTTTTTCTGGGCAATCTGGGGCATACGGGCGCTGACTTCTTATATGATCGACCGCTCTGTGGGCGCACGCGCGCTCTGGCCCCTGCTGCTGCTACCCCTGCGGGACTGGCTCTCCGCAGGAATCATGGTTGGCAGCGCCAGCGGTACGGAAGTCCACTGGCGCGGGCAGACCATGCACGTCGCCCCCCACCCCACCGCATCCACTCCCGCCACCCGGAGTCTTTCCACCGGACGCTAGGGCACGCACAGCGGGACTTGCTTTCCCCTCACGGGCCAGAGTAATTCCCTAGCCAAAGCAGACCGAGGTCTTTCCGGCCAACTGGCCGCAGCCCCGCCACACACGCCTTTTCCTGTCAGGACAGAAACAGATGACGATGAGAACCCTTTTCCTCCAGCCTCCCACATTTGACGGCTTTGATGGCGGGGCAGGTTCACGCTATCAGGCCCGGCGTGAAATCAAGTCCTTCTGGTACCCGACATGGCTGGCGCAGCCTGCCGCTCTGGTGGCGGGCAGCCGCCTGATTGACGCCCCTCCGGCCCGTATGGGCATGGAGCCCATTCTTGAAGACGTGAAAAACCGCGATCTGGTGATCCTGCACACCTCCACGCCGTCCTTCGCCAAGGATGTGCAGGTGGCGCAGATGCTCAAGGACGTGAACCCCAACCTGAAAATTGGGATGGTGGGCGCGAAGGTGGCCGTGCAGCCCGAAGAAAGCATGCTCAAGGGCGCGCCCATCGACTTCGTGGCACGCAACGAGTTCGACTTCACCATCAAGGACATCGCCGACGGCATGGACTTCAAGGATGTGGACGGCATCACCTGGCGCAACAAGAATGGTGAGATTATCGCCAACCGTGATCGCGCCATGATCGAAGACATGGACAGCCTGCCCTTCGTCACCGAAGTCTACAAGCGCGACCTGCGGATTGAGGATTACTTCATCGGGTACCTCAAGCACCCCTATATTTCCATTTACACGGGCCGTGGCTGCAAATCCCGTTGCACCTTCTGTCTGTGGCCGCAGACCGTCGGGGGCCATCGCTACCGCACGCGCAGTCCTGAGCATGTGGCGGCTGAAATCCGTCTGGCGATGCAGTATTTCCCGCAGGTGCAGGAATTCTTCTTCGACGACGACACCTTTACTGATGACCTGCCGCGCGCCGAAGCCATCGCCCGTGAACTGGGCAAGCTTGGTGTTACCTGGTCGTGCAACGCCAAGGCCAATGTGCCCCGCGACACGCTGAAGGTGCTGCGTGACAACGGCCTGCGCCTGCTTCTGGTTGGTTACGAAAGCGGCAACCAGCAGATCCTGCACAACATCAAGAAGGGTATGCGCGTTGAAGTCGCGCGCGAGTTCACCAAAAACTGCCATGAACTCGGGATCAAGATCCACGGCACGTTTATTCTGGGCCTGCCGGGCGAAACGAAGGAAACCATTCAGGAGACCATTCGCTTCGCACAGGAAATCAACCCGCACACGCTCCAGGTTTCGCTGGCCGCTCCCTACCCCGGCACGGCCCTGTTCCAGCAGGCCACGGAAAATGGCTGGCTGGACGAAAGCAATGCCGAACTGCTGGACGAAAACGGCGTGCAGATCGCACCGCTGCACTACCCACACCTGTCCCACACGGAAATTTTCAACAGCGTTGAAGAATTCTACAAGAAGTTCTACTTCCGCGCTCCGAAGATCGCTTCCATCCTTGGGGAAATGATCACCTCACCGCAGATGCTCAAGCGCCGCCTGCGCGAAGGTGTTGAGTTCTTCCAGTTCCTCAAAGACCGCAAGGCAGCCTGAGGCTACTCCCCCCACAAGCCCGTCGGGTTTGTGGGGGGGTCATTGTACAAGGCCTCTACATGGCGCCACCATGAGCAGGCCCCTGTCAGGCGCGCGGACCGGCCCGCCCCCTACCCGGCGCCTCTCACTGGCGTTCCCATAGCGGGCGCATGGAGTACCCGCCATGAAGCGCGTCATTATTTCCGCGGATGATTTCGGCATGTCTGTCGAAGTCAATGAAGCGATTGAAATTGCTCACCGTCAGGGCCTGCTTTCCACCGCCAGCCTGATGGTGGCCGGCGCTGCTGCGCAGGATGCTGTAGAGCGCGCGAAGCGCCTCCCCTCACTCAATGTCGGGCTGCACCTTGTCACGATTGAAGGCCCCGCGACCCTCAGCCATGCCGAGCTGCCCCTGATTACCGGCCCGGATGGGTGGCTGTCTTCATCACAACTGGGGCTTGGAATCGAGTATTTCTTTCTTCCCGAAGGACGACGGGAACTCACACACGAGATCACGGCCCAGTTTGAGGCTTTCAGACGCACGGGGCTGCGCCTGGATCATGCCAACGCGCACAAGCACATGCACCTGCATCCGACTGTCGGTCGGTTGATGATCGAGATTGGCAAGCACTACGGGCTGAATGCCGTGCGTATTCCCATTGAACCTCCTGGCCCCCTGTCTTCCGCACCGGGGACACAGCCCGATACGCTGGGAGATGCCCTCCTGCGCCGCTGGACAAAGCTGCTGCGCCATCAGGCCCGCAAGGCTGGCATGATGACCAATGACTGGTGCTTTGGCCTGGCCTGGAGCGGGCATATGACACCAGAGCGCGTGGCGGCTCTGGCGGCGCATCTGCCTGAGGGCGTATCCGAAATCTATTTTCATCCCGCCACGCACAAGAATGCTCTGCTGCAGCGGTTGATGCCCACCTATGAGCATGAAAAGGAACTCGAAGCACTCTGCTCGGCTGGATTCAGACAGGCCTTGACAGACGCGCATACGGAATTGTGCGGTTGGCAGGAGCTGGCGGCTGCAGGTCGTCCACGCTGACTGTGGCAATTTTGCCATAACAACGTATTTAGCGTAATACTTTTAATTTTATTTCTTATTTTTTTTATTATGCGCAATATTATTGCTTTACCCCCCTTGACCCGCGGGGGGAGTTCTGTTTTTTTTCGGGGACCGACATACCAAAAAAACAATAATGAAGGTTGGTTCCATGGCTCAGGTGTTTTTATTTCGCCCGTTCTCCATCACTTTACGCACAGCACGTGTCGGTGTCGTATCTGTCTGCTTTCCGTCGGTTTAGACAGTTCTGAACTCTTCCGGTTTTCATCAGACTTCAGATAGTAGCAGGACGCGGAATGTCTCGTTTCTTCTCCAGCCGCGTCGCACGGCGCGCAGCTTCCTCCCGTACTTTTTCAACACGTAACGCTGGCTGCAACTCGCTGGCGCTGGCGGCCCTATGGCACATCCCAGCCGCCTTCGCGGCCCCTGCTGCCCCGCAGGCCACAACCGCCGCAACGTCCAACACAGCAGTGACCGTCGTTCATGCGACAGTGACGGCTCCCGATACGGAACAACTCGGCCCGGATCCGGCGGCCATCAAGCGCCCGGCCAACTCGCCTATCCCGCCCAGCGGTGTGCCCGCGCTGCCGACCACCGGCGTGTCGCCGTTTGGTATGCTTCCGATTGTGCCATCTGAAATCAAGCACTCTTTCCACCAGATCGAACTGGATGCCATCACCAAGGGGGAAGGGCCTTCCGCCCTGCTGCCCGCATCGCTGGATGCCCAGCGCAACAAGGATCTGGACGACCCGTACTACGTGCCCACCGCTGGCACCGGCCACCTTGTGGAGCCGCTGATGCCGTTCCGCAACCGCCTGAAAGACAAGGGCTTTTCCTTCTCCCTATCCTATAAGGGCGAGTGGATGGGCTTGTTCGCAGGCGGACTGCCGAACGAGCACGGCAACAGCTATGTGCATGAACTGACCCTGCAGGGCGTGTTCGATCTCGGCAAGATGGCCCCCAGCCTGAACGGCTGGTCCGTCCATACGCTCGTCATGGAACGTGCGGGTAAGGCGTATCAGGGCCGCGTGGGCGAACAATTCGTCGCGCTGCAGGAAGTGTACACCCTTTCAGGCAATGTTGCCGCCCATCTGGTGGACATGTACGCTGAAAAGAAGTTCCGCAACAACACCATGGACCTGATCTTCGGCCGCATGTCGCTCACTCATGTGTATGCGACATCGCCGCTGCTGTGCTCGTTTCAGGTAACCTGCTCCGCCCCAGTGGCGCTGAAGCAGAATCCCGGCTTTAGCGTGTATCCCAAAGCAACATGGGGCGCACGGCTGCGTTTCCGCCCCACGCGGGATACAGCGGTGCAGGTAGGAGCGTATTCTGTCAGCGCGCTGAGCGACAACCCTTCGGGCTGGGCATGGGGAGCGGAAAACGCCACGGGCCTGTCGCTGCCGATCGAGTTCACATGGGCGCCCTTCCTCACGCGTAACCGCCTGCCCGGACATTACGTGATCGGCTATGCGCATGATACGACCCGCTACGCCGACAAGATCGGCACGGCCCTGCCCGCCGCCGTGACCAGCAATATGCCCGGTGTCCATTCAGGCCCGAGCGACATGTTCTGGCTGGAAACCGACCAGATGGTGTACCGTCTTGGCGGTCGTAACCAGATGGCCGGCGGCTATCTGATGGCTGGTTACGTGCATGTGACGCCGCGCGCCGTGAATTTGTCCGATCAGGTCTATGGCGGGTTTTCGCTGGTGGGCCTGATTCCCACGCGCACCACAGACCGGTTCGGTGTGCTGTATTCATGGTACAAGGTCAGCGACCGTCGGCGTGAAAGTCAGATGATCGCGCAGGACATGGGCCTCCCCCTTGGTGTGCGCGGCGTGCAGAACGACTCTCACGTGATCGAGGCCTATTATGGCATTGACGTGCTGCCTGGCCTGCTGATCCAGCCAGAATTCCAGTACATGATCCATCCCGGTGAGACGCACAACATCCCCAACTCCGCCGCCATGGGTCTGAAGGTTATCGCTAATCTGTAAGCGGCACGTCCCAGAAATCACGCTCCGGGCGTTACGCCCGGAGCCCCTAGCCCGAACCGTACCCGCGTTATACCATTAGGCGGCTCACAGCCCGTTCTATAATCCTGAAGGCGTAAAAAGCGGAATTTCCGCGATGCGTATCTTATGCCATCATCCCTGGCTGAGACAGAAACCAGGAAAGGTACGCACCCTTGGATCGTACAGAACTCATCAAGGCTCTTGGCACCTTTCTTGCCATCATGAATCCCTTTCTCAGCCTGCCTGTCTTCCTTGCAATGACAACAGGATTTTCAGCCAGCCAGCAGCGTGCGCTCGCCCTCAAGGTTACGATCTACGCTGGCATCATGTGTCTGATCATTCTTCTGGCCGGGCATAGGATCATTGGCTTTTTTGGCATTACTGTTGATCAGTTCCGCGTCGCGGGCGGCATTGTTCTGGCCCAGATTGCATGGTCAATGCTCAACGGCAGCACCATCTCTTCACATCAGGGCAGTGATCAGGAGCAGGAACACGCGCAGAATCTGTCGGGGCTGGCGTTTTACCCTCTCACGTTTCCCATGGTCATCGGGCCGGGAACAATCGCAACCATTATCATTTATACAGGTCACGGCAGCACGCTCACCGATTTGCTGGAGGTAGGCGGTATTATCACGGGAATACTGCTGATCCTGTTCATAACACTGTTTTTTGCCGGGGCAATCGGCGGGGTCATGAGCGAGACCATGCGCACGATCACGACGCGACTAATGGGCATGATCCTGCTCGCGATTTCCGTTGGTATGGTTATCGGCGGGCTCAAGGCAACCTTGCCGGGACTGGCGCACTAAAGCACGACACGCTGAGCTTCGCTTTTCTTCGCGAGCCGGGCGCGCCCGTCCGGCCTAACTGGCGACACGCTCTAGGCATAGCGGGCCGCCTCTGCTACTCAGCAGACTGTTTCCCTTTAACCGCGCGCGACTGGCCTGCCGCCTCCCTTCATGACCGATTCATCAGACAAGACAGCGCCTCAGGAAGCCGCACCCGCCACTGTGTCCGCAGGACGCGATACGGCTCCGCGTCTTTCCGCCAGAGCGCAGGCCGCCAAAGCTGAGCGTCAGGACAGGCAGGCCGCTGCCCTGCGCGCCAATCTGCTCCGCCGCAAGGCTCAGGCGCGCAGCAGGCAGGATGCGGACAGCCCTGCCGAGCCTACCCCTTCCGTACGCCCTGAAACAGGAAAGCCCAAACCATGCCCGTGATGCCTGATACCTGGATCCGCAAGATGGCCACTGACCACGGGATGATCGAACCCTTTGTGGAAAGCCAGAAGCGCGAAGGCGTGATTTCCTACGGCCTGTCTTCCTACGGGTACGATGCACGGGTAGCGGATGATTTTCGTATCTTTACTGACGTGAACAACGCGATTGTCGATCCGAAGAACTTCAGCCCTGAAGGCTTTGTCTCGCGCAAGGCGGATGAGTGCATTATCCCCCCCAACAGCTTCGTGCTGGCGCATACGATTGAATATTTCCGTATCCCGCGTGATGTGCTGGTCGTGTGTCTGGGGAAATCCACGTATGCGCGCTGCGGTATCATCGTCAACGTGACGCCGCTTGAACCCGAGTGGGAAGGTCAGGTCACGATAGAAATCAGCAACACGACCCCCCTCCCCGCGCGTATCTACGCTAACGAAGGTATCTGTCAGTTCCTGTTCTTCAAGGGCGATTCTCCGTGTGAGACCAGCTACGCGGACCGCGCCGGCAAATATATGGGCCAACGTGGCGTCGCCACGCCCCGGATGTAGCCCGATGGATCGTTTCATCATCCACGGTGGCCGCCCCCTTCACGGAGAAATCGTGATCGGCGGCGCCAAGAATGCGGGGCTGAAGCTGCTGGTCGCGGGGTTGCTCACCCCTGAGCGGCTGATTCTATCCAATGTCCCGCGCATTGCCGATATCGCCACCATGCGTGCGCTGCTGGTGCAGCACGGCCTGAGCGTGGAAGACGTGAAGGGTGATGGCTCGACCCTATCGATCGGCGGTGACATCACGAATACTGAAGCCCCATACGATATTGTTTCGAAAATGCGGGCTTCCATCCTCGTGCTGGGACCGCTGCTTGCCCGCTGCCGTCGCGCGCGCGTGTCCCTGCCGGGTGGCTGCGCCATCGGCACGCGCCCGGTTGACCTGCACCTGAAGGGGCTGGAAACGCTCGGGGCCGAAATTACCCTCGAAAACGGCTATATCAACGCCGTCGCCCCTCACGGCCTGAAGGGCGAGCGGATTATCCTGCCTTTTGCCTCGGTAGGGGCAACCGAAAACCTGATGATGGCCGCCACCCTTGCAAAAGGCCGCACGGAAATCATCAACGCCGCACGCGAACCTGAAATGGTCGATCTGGCGAACTGCCTGAACGCCATGGGGGCACGCATTCACGGCGCTGGCAGCGGCACCATCACCATCGAAGGGGTGGAGGCGCTGCACGGAGCCGAGCACCGCATCATGCCAGACCGCATCGAATGCGGCACATATGCCTGCGCCGCCGCCATTACAGGCGGGGATCTGCGGCTGGTCGGCGGCCATGTAGACCATCTGGGCGCGGTAGTCCGCGCATTGGAGGAAACCGGCGTGGAAGTCTCGCAGGAGGGAGATACCATGCGGGTGCGGCGCACCGGCGCCCTGCGCGGCATTGATATCATGACCGAGCCCTATCCCGGCTTCCCCACAGACATGCAGGCCCAGTTCATGGCGCTCCTGTCGGTGGCAGAGGGCGCCTCCATGATCACGGAAACGATTTTCGAAAACCGTTTCATGCATGTGCCCGAACTGAACCGCATGGGCGCGCGCATCAACGTCCATGGATCATCCGCCATTATCCGTGGTGTGCACGGGCTTTCGGGCGCGCCTGTTATGGCGACAGACCTGCGCGCCTCCTTCTCGCTCATTCTGGCCGGGCTTGCCGCCCATGGTGAGACGATTCTGAGCCGGGTGTACCACCTTGACCGCGGTTATGAAGCCGTGGAACGCAAGCTGGCAGCCTGCGGCGCACAGATCGAGCGCGTGCGGGACTGACGCACGCTACAATACGGTCAGGCTTCGATATCGCTGCTCCAGCAGTTATCCGGGCCTGCCGTAAGGAACCAAGCCCTCCGACTTCGATCTGTCCTGCCGCCCGCGTCTGGAAACACCAGAACACCGGCGGCCCGCAGGACAACACCGCCAGATTACTGTTCCCACCAGACGCTGAGCGTACGCACACCCTGCGCACCCCGCACCAGCACCCCCTGAATATCGGCTGTGGCAGATGGACCGCTCATCAGCACCCCATAACGGGCGGCATGAAATTCAGGCCGTTCGATATAGGCGGTATGCATGTTGGCTGTCAGGGTACTTTCTGACAGAATCACCACAATATGCTGGGTCAGATGTGCGGCCGAATTCAGGGTCGGCAGTTGCGCTTCGCTCAGAAAAATCGAGCCCATTTCAGCAATACCGAACGGTGCGCGCACAACCAGCACGTCCACATCAGCCGCTTTCTGCGGGGTGCCCAGCTCTTCTATGCGTACGGTACCTTCAAATTCCGGCACGGCAGAACAAACGATTTTCGCATCCGGGAAGCGCCGGGCAATAGCCGCACTCAGGCTTTCGCCCGCCTGCGGCGCAAGCACCTGTCCACCCAGCAGGGTAAGGCTTTTTTCAAACCGCGCACGGCTTGCATCCATGTCGCCCAGCCGTGCGACAGGCGGCAGGGAATAGGCCGCCGGGTCGGGGCGATTATCACGCAGGCGGGTCAGAATGGCGTCACGCGAGCTCATGCGTCTTCCCCTTTCTTTTTGGTCTTCAGGCGGTTCTGCTTGTACCAGCTATGGAATGTCTGTTTGACAGGGTGCGGCAGCTCACGGTTCTTGCCCCACGGATTGAGCCAGTTATACAGCGCGAAACGCGGCAGGACGCCCAGCGCCGTTTCCGTGCCACTGATAGCCGCACGGTAGAGCTTGGGCTGGCCCATAAGCCGCCCGGCCATATGCATGACCTCGCGCTTGACGAAGGGCAGCTCATGATGCTCGGCCAGCACGCGGCGCCACTTGTAAAGCTGTTCATGAATATTGATCCTGACCGGGCACACATTGCTGCAACTGCCGTTCATGGTCGAGGCAAAAGGCAGCGTGCTGTATTTGCGTTCGTTGAACGTCGGGTCGATGATCGCGCCAATCGGACCTGAATACACCGCGCCATAAGACAACCCGCCCGAGCGCCTGTACACCGGGCAGGTGTTCATGCACGCGCCGCAACGGATACATTTGAGTGAGGTCCAGAAATCTTCCATGCCCAAGCGGTGCGAACGCCCGTTATCGACCAACACGACGTGCATTTCGCTACCGTCCTGCGGGCCGCGAAAATGCGTGGTGTACTGCGTGATAGGCGAGCCCAGCGCACTGCGTGAAAGCATCCGCACGAATACGCCCAGGTCGGCCATACGCGGCACCAGACGTTCGATCCCCAACGTTGCAATATGCAGCCCCGGCACGGTCGCACTCAGGTCAGCATTTCCTTCATTGGTGCAGACCACGAAGGTGCCAGTTTCCGCCACCAGGAAATTACCACCCGTCATACCCGCATCCGCGGCCAGAATAACCGGCCGCGCCGCAAGCCGCTGAGACCACGCCAGAGACTGCGGATCATCATCATTGGGGTCTGTATGGTAATGCTCGGCAAACAGCTTGGCCACATCTGGGGTGAGCTTGTGTACCGCCGGCACCACAATATGGCTTGGCATCTGGTTATCAAGCTGCTGGATACGTTCGCCCAGATCGGTTTCGGTCACGACAACGCCGCGCGGCTCCAGATACTCGCGCATGTTGCACTCTTCCGTCACCATGGACTTGCTCTTGATCAGCGACTTCACGCCATGCTTTTCAAGAATTTCGCCCACGATGCGGTTATGTTCCGCACCATCTGCCGCCCAATGGACGTGAATGCCGTTCTTTTTCGCGTTGGCTTCAAACTGCTCGAGATATTCTGGCAGATTGGCCAGCGTGTGTTCCTTGATCTGCGAGGCGAGCGTCCGCAGTTCCTGCCATTCGGGCAGTTCGTGCATCTGCTGGTCGCGCTTCTGGCGCAAGTCCCACAGGCGCTCGTCATGAAATGTCAGATGCGGCGTGTCCTTTATGAACGCTTCAGCCGCCCGCGCGTGGTTAACCGGCTTGACCTTCATGCCCGTGCTCCGTTCAGGATTTCGGCAATATGAATGAAGCGGATCGGCACACCGGCCCGCTCCGCGCAGCCCTGCTGGTGCATCATGCACGAGGTATCAGCCGATACAATGTATTCAGCCCCGGCCTCGTGGTGGTCACGCACCTTGTCCACACCCATTCTGGCGGAAACCGCCTCCTCCGTCACAGAGAAGGTGCCGCCAAAACCGCAGCATTCATCCGGCCTGCGCGGCGTGGCAAAGGAGATACCCCGCACCTTGGACAGCAGGTCCATGGGCTTGGAAAAAAATGGCTCACCCAGTTCGGACATGCTGGCGGTACGCAGGGCGCGCAGCGTGCCGCAACTGTTGTGCAGCCCCACCTTGTGGGGGAACTCGGCCCACGGGAAGGCATCCACCTTCAGCACATCATGCAGGAACTCGACCAGTTCATAGGTGTTCTTGCGGACATGGCGCACTTCGTCCGTCTGGGGAATGGCGTCAAAATTGTCCTTCACATGATGGGCGCAACTGCCTGACGGCATGACAATGGCATCATACCGGGCGAAGTTCTTCACAAACAGCGCCTCGGCTGCCGCCGCATCCTTGTTGCAACCGGAATTGGCCATAGGCTGGCCACAGCAGGTCTGGTCCAGCGGGTATTCTACATCCTGCCCCAGCTTTTCGAGAAGCTCGAGCGTAGCTATCCCTGTTTTCGGATAGAACGCATCAATGTAGCAAGGAACAAACAGTCCGATTTTCATATGCACCCCCGTGCCGGACATTGCGTTGCCCGTAATTGAATAATGACACCCACACGCAAAAAATCTGAAACCCGCACACGCTTTTCACGCGGGCCTCAACTTCCCCTTAGTCGGCCACCATCTGTGCTTTCGCCAACGCCACAGGCTCAGGACCGCCGGTCGCCCAGTCCAGGAGTTCGACGGTATGCACAAAAGGAATCCCGACTTCACCGGCAAGCTGCGTCATGCAGCCAATGTTGCCGCTGGCCGCAACCTGCGCGCTGACAGAGCGGATATTGCGCACTTTGCGCTCCTTAAGCTGCTGCGCAATGTCTGGCTGAAGCAGGTTATACGTGCCCGCCGAACCACAGCACAGGTAGCCTTCCGGCACATCCAGAACGGTAAAGCCGGCTGCCCGCAAAAGGTCTTTCGGCTGGTTGATGATACGCTGACCGTGCTGCATGGAGCAGGCTGAATGATAGACAACCCGCATACCAGTGGGCCGCGCTGGTGGCATCAGCCCAATTTCGGTCATGAACTCGCTAATATCGCGCGCCATGGCCGAAACTCGAGCCGCCTTGTCTGCCCATTGCGGGTCAAGCCGCATGGTATGCCCATATGCCTTAACCGACGTGCCACAGCCTGAAGTGTTGATAATGACCGCATCCAGCCCTTCGGGGCCGTCTGCCTCACGCAGCCAGGCGTCAATATTGGCCTTGACCAGCGGCAGCGCCTTGTCTTCAGCCCCCATATGCTCGGCGGGCGCACCGCAGCAGCCTGAACCCTGCGCCACAACAACCTCTACCCCATGGCGCTGAAGCAGGCGGATTGTCGCTTCGTTGATGGCGGTATCGAGCACAGTCTGCACGCAGCCGTTCAGCAGCGCCACTCGCTTGCGCCGGCCTGTACCGGGCTTGACCGCAAATGTCTGAGGCCGGTCAACAGAGCTGGGCGCTGGGAGTGAGTTAGCGGGCACCATGTCAATCATGGCGCGCAATGTGCCTGAAAACAGACCGCGCGCAGGCCGCGCCAGACGCCCCAGTGCAATGGCTTTGCGGAATAGCCCTGCGTTGGGCAGCAGTTTGATAAGACTTTCACGCACCACGCGCTGAAACAGCGGGCGACGATAATGCTGCTCCACATATTCACGCCCATGAGCGATCAGCTTCGAGTATTCCACCCCCGATGGACAGATTGCCTCACAGGCCAGACAGGTCAGGCAGCGATCCAGATGTTCGACCGTACGGGCGTCGGGAGCGCCACCTTTTTCGTACATGCCTTTGATCAGAAAAATACGCCCGCGCGGACTATCGTTTTCTTCATGTCGGACGGCATAGGTCGGACAGCGTGACAGGCAAACGCCGCAATGCACGCAGTTACCGATAATTTCTTTTGCCAGTTTGATATTGGCATCCGCATCCTGCGCGGCCTGGGGAATATGGCTGAGCATTGTGCGTCTCCTATGCCTGCACCGTCATGCGGCCGGGATTGAAAATACCGGCAGGGTCAAATGCGACGCGCGTGCGCCTTTCCAGCGCCGCAACACCTGAAGCCACTGGCGGAAAAGCCCCGAACTGGCTGCGTATGGGGTCAGGCGCCCGCAGGAGCATGGCACGCGCACCAATTTTTTCGGCCATTTTGCGATAGCGCAGGGCGTCCACCTCCGGCTGTACGCCGCGCATGGTGGAAAAGACAACACCCCCCGCCCAGTCCACAAAAAAGCGGCTGATACAGCCAGCCCTGCGGGCTTCATCGACGAAGACTGGCATGGCGGTGGCTGGCAGGTTAACGCGCCAGACCAGTTCATCCGCCCGGGGCGCAAGGCAGGACAGTTCGCGAATGTCCTGCCACAGTGCACGGCTTTCCTCCTGCTCGGCGACGCGAGGCGGGGTGGGCAGCAGACCCTCCAGCACCTGGCGATTACCGGCAACGCCGGGAATGGTGCCTTCCACCCGGATCACGACCTCGCAACGCCCATCCGTCGCCACACGGCGTGCAAGGCCGCTCACACCCAGAGGCAGGGAACGGATTTTTTCAAACAGGGCACGGTCGTCTTCCAGCGTGCCGGCGGGCACGACAAGCGTCAGCTCCGCACGCGGGGCCGGCAACACCTTGAGGGTGATACTCGTCAACGCCGCCAACGTACCGCAAGCTCCTGTCACCAGTTTGCTCAGATCATAGCCGGTGACGTTCTTCATGGTGCGACCACCAGCCTTGAATACGTCCCCCTGCCCGTTCACACCCTCGACTCCCAGCACGAAGTCACGCACGGCGCCACACAGGATACGCCGGGGGCCAGACAGTGCCGTGGCTACCGCGCCGCCCAGTGTGCTACGCCTCCCATCGGTTCCATACAGCCCGGTGTAACGGGGTGGCTCAAACGGGAGATACTGGCTTTTCTGCGCCAGCATATGCTCGAGTTCATCCAGCGTCAGGCCAACTCCGGCACGGATAACCAGATCCTCGGGCTCGTAAAACGCGACCTGATCCAGCCCGCCCAATTCCAGCGTACGGCTGGCCGTAACCGGATTACCGAACCCCTGCCGGGTTCCATTGCCTGTTATCGCCAGCGTCTGCCCGGCGGCTGCGGCGTCCATAATGATGTCCGCCACATCCTGCGTGCTGGAAGGCCGCAGGCATGTCGTCTCTGTCTGTGTCATGTCAGGAAACTCCGCCTCGCTCAGAAACGCGGGATGTCAGGAAAACGAACAGCGCCATTGCGCACATGCATACGCCCGAACTCGGCACACCGGCACGCAGTGGGGAACACCTTGCCGGGGTTAAGCAGTTCCGCCGGGTCGAAGGCGCACTTGACCATCTGCTGCTGGTTCAGGTCGATTTCGGTAAACTGATGGGTCATGAGATCACGTTTTTCAACGCCCACACCGTGCTCGCCGCTCAGCACGCCGCCCGCATCCACACAGGCGATCAGCACATCTGCGCCAAAGGCCTCGGCCTTTTCCAGATCTCCGGGTTTAGCCGCATCATACATAATGATCGGATGCAGATTGCCATCGCCCGCATGGAAGCAGTTGGCATAGTCCAGCCCGTACTTGACCGACATATCAGCCATTTTATTCAGCACTTCAGGCAGCTTGTTACGTGGAATGGTACCATCCGTGCAGTAATAGTCGGGGCACAGCTTGCCGATGGCCGAAAAGGCCAGCTTACGGCTGCTCCAGATTCTCTGGCGTTCCTCTTCCGTGGTGCTCACCTTGGTTTCAATCGCGCCCTGCGCGCGCGCCACGTCGCTGACGACGTCCACCAGCGCATCCACCTCCACGGCGGTACCATCCAGTTCGCACAGCAGAAGCGCCGCCGTGCTGCTGTCAAAAGTCTCGCGGATCAGCACAGACACGGCGTCCAACACCTTGCGATCCATGAACTCAAGCCCGGCCGGAATAATACCGGCCCCGACAATGGCCCCCACGCAGGCGCAGGCTTCCTCGACCGACGGGAAGCTCATGGAAATCACGCGCGCGACTTCAGGCACCGGCTCCAGACGCACGGCGATTTCCGTCACCATGGCCAGCAGCCCTTCTGAACCCGTCAGCACGCCCATCAGGTCCAGTTCACCCTCCGCTGCCCCCAAATAGGCGCCACCAAGATGAAGGATCTCGCCCGTCATCAGGACGGCCTCAAGACCCAGAATATGGTTGGCTGTCACACCGTATTTCAGGCAGTGCACGCCACCGGCGTTTTCCGCCACGTTTCCGCCAATGGTGGAAATAAGCTGGCTGGACGGATCAGGCATGTAACACAGGCCCAGATGCTGCACCGCTTCGCTGATCTTGATATTGGGCACGCCGGGCTGCACCCGCGCGACGCGGTTGGCGGCGTCCACTTCCAGTACGTTGCACAGGCGCGATGTCACCAGCAGGATGCCATCTTCCAACGGGAGTGCCCCGCCAGACAGCGACGTGCCCGAACCACGCGGCACCACCTTCACCCCTTTTTCATGACACAAGCGCAGGATCTGCTGCACTTCCGCCGCTGAACCGGGCAGAACAACCAGCAACGGCATGGCCATATAGGCCGTAATACCATCGCATTGATAAGGACGCCTTTCCGCCTCGTCGGAAATGACCCACTCCTGCCCGACAATCTGGCGCAACGCCACTGCCAGGGCATCGCGCTGGTTCATAATAGCCTGACTGGGCTCGGGCATCTGCATTGCGTCATCTCTTCCGTTCTGGACCGCCACAGGGCACAAAAAGGGAAACGACATGACGCTTTCCCCGCACCTGCCCCCGGTTCGGTTACAGTCTTCATTTTGTCATGACAAACGAAATATCACAGCCGGATCAACATGCCAGCCAGCCATCCGTCCATGCCGCGCTTTTGATATAACAAGAACGTTCTGCCCGCCACTATATCTTCAAGACAACTGCCATATGTAGTACGTATGCCTCATGGATATCAGGCACCTGCGCTATTTCGTCACCGTGGCCGAGCATGGCAGCATCACCCGCGCCGCCGAAGCGCTGGGCATGGAACAGCCCCCGCTCAGCCAGCAAATACGCCAGATGGAGCGCGACCTGGGCGTCGTGCTGTTCGAACGCCAGACACGCGGTGTCAGACTAACGGATATTGGTCAGGCGCTGCTGCCACGCGCGCGCACCATACTGGATATGCAGGCCCAGTTTCTTTCCACCGCGCAGGAGCTGGCGCGGGGTGAGGCCGGACATATCCGCATGGGGCTGGCAGGGGCGGTGCCACTACTGCCAGTGATTCCCCTGACCATTCGCCGCTTTCGTGAAATGGCGCCCAATGTCACGCTCTCACTGGAGGAGAGCAATACCCCTGCCCTGTGCACGGCCCTGCATGAGCACGCCATTGATCTGGCAATTATCCGCCCTCCGGCTCCAGACCCGACCCGCCTGTCGGTTTTTCATCTGCTGGACGAGCCAACCGTGATCGCCCTGCCACGCGGGCACAGGCTGACAACGCGCCCGGTCATCAGTCTCGATATGGTTGCGGACGAGCCGCTGATCATTTTCGCTCGAGAACTGGGGCCGGGTTTTCATGACGCCATTCTCTCCGCCTATCAGTCGGCAGGGGTAACGCCCGTTATTGGCCAGCAGGCGCCCCAAATCGCGGGCACCGTGCCGCTGGTAGCGGCGGGGCTGGGGGTCAGCGTCGTCCCCCGCTCACTCAGCCAGATCCACACCGGCGGCGTGACCTTCCATAGCATCAGCGCTCCGGCCCCACGCGCAACGCTGGCCGTGGCCATACGGGCGGGGCAGAACATGCCGCTGGTGACCCGACTGGTTCACGTTCTGCGCAGTGCATGTAAGGCATGGGAAAAAAGGCTGGCTGCCGAATCGTTTTTCGAAACGGAGTAATCAGGGCCTACCTGAGCGATGGTACGGATGGCCTGCCAGAATAGCCTGCGCCCGGTAAATCTGTTCCACCAGCATAATCCGCACAAGCATATGCGGCCATGTCAGCGCACCAAACGAGAGTGTGGCATCCGCCCGCCGCAGCACGGAAGCATCGAGCCCTTCGGCCCCGCCAATGACAAAACAGGGTGTGCGGCCATCGGCCATCCAGCCCTGCATGGCGCTGGCCAATGCCGGGCTGCTCCATGCATGACCGCCCTCGTCCAACGCCAGCACAAAACTGCTCGCGGGACAGGCGGCTAGAATGGCCTGCGCTTCACGCCGCTTGATTTCCTCGGGACTGCCGCGGCCATCAGGCAGTTCCACAATATCAAGCGGGGGACGCAGGCGTTTGCGGTAGCGTTCGACCAGCGCGAGTTCGGCCTTGTCCTTCATACGGCCCACAGCCACAAGCCGCATCAGTCAGGGACTCCGGCGCACAAAGCTGGCCCCCGTCCGCTCAAAGCCGCGTTACGCTCTCTTCGTTGCTGTCATCCAGTTCAGCGCCCCACATTTTTTCCAACCCGTACAGTGCGCGGGATTCGGGCTTGAACAGATGCACGACAATATCACCCGTATCGAGCAGCACCCAGTCGGAGCCGTTCGCCCCTTCCACCAGTACGCGCTTGATACCGATATCGCGCAGCTTGCGCTCGATATGCTGAGCCATCGCGGCAATCTGCCGGTCGGCCAGACCGGTGGCAATCACCATCCTGTCGGCAAAAGACGCCCGTCCCGCCAGATCAATCACGACGATCTCTTCCGCCTTGTCATCTTCCAGGCTGGCGGTGATGATCGCAAGCGACTGCTCAAGCAGGTCGGGAGCCACCACCTCGCGCTTGGCGCGGGTTTTCGGGCCAGCAGCAGCGGCCTTCTTGCGCACCGAGCCCGGTGCAGCGGTCTTGCCGGGCACTGCGGCGCGGGACGAGGCTGCCCTTTCCCCCCTGCTGGAGACGGTGGGTGAACGGGGACGCGCCGGTGTATCGGCGGGGGGCTTCCTGGCTATGGCTGTTCTCCTGTGTTCTGCCTATCCTGCCCCGCTTGGGAGCATACGCCTACGGGGAAACCGCCGCGCTTTCGGATAGCCGTTGCTGATATACTGTTTTGTGCCCCGGCAAGGAAAGCCCATGCCGGGGGAGAAAGTAACGCGAGGACAGCAGCCCTGCATGTCGGCACCCGCCAGCGCGCCAGCGCATGGCCGACAGCCCCTTTGAGAGCGGGCGCGTTCTGCCCAGGCCGCGGGAACACCGCTATAGGCAGATCATGCACCAGAACACGCCAGCGTTTCCAGCGTGACAATGAGGCAAGGCCATCGGCCCCCATCAGCCAGACAAACCGCACATGCGGAAACCGTTGCTGCAGAAGACTGACCGTATCCACCGTATAACGGCTACCGAGTCGCGCTTCGATATCCGTCGCCACGATCTTCCGGCCATCGGCCAGAGCACGCGCCGTAGCCATCCGGGCTTCGAATCCTGCCATGGCCTGCCCGGTCTTGAGCGGATTCCCCGGCGAGACCATCAGCCACACCTGATCAAGCCCCAGAACCTTCAACGCACGGCGTGCTATGGCGCGGTGCCACAGATGCCCAGGATTGAAAGACCCGCCCAACAGGCCAATCCGCGCCCGGCGACCATCGCCCCACGTCGGAATGGAGGCCCCCGCGACGTCGGACAAAACAGGCGGCGACGTGTTCGAAGGCATGTTCACTCTCTGCAGCACGGACTGCCTGCGCTCGTTATTGCCAGAATCCGGTTTTCAGGCCCTGACCTGACCGTTCCCGATCACTTCGTAACGAAAGGTCGTCAACTGCTCCACGCCCACCGGGCCACGCGCATGGAAACGACCTGTAGCGATACCGATTTCGGCCCCAAACCCGAACTCCCCGCCATCGCAGAACTGCGTAGAGGCATTCCACATCACCACGGCGCTGGAAACACCGTTCATGAAACGAATGGCAACGCTTTCATCCGATGTCACAATGGCTTCGGTATGGGATGAACCAAACTGTGCAATATGGTCGAGCGCATTTTCCACACCATCAACCACCGCCACGTTCAGCACGGCATCCAGCCATTCCGTGGCAAAGTCTTCCGCTGTTGCAGCGGGCAGTTCCGGCACAATGGCCCGTGCGCGTTCATCCGCGTGGAAGGTGCAGCCCTTATCCGCCAAATCCGCGACAATCTGCGGCAGAAGCGAAGGCGCAATGGCGGCATCAATCAAGAGGGTTTCCGTGGCGCCGCAAATCCCCACACGTCGCATCTTGGCGTTGAGCACGATCCGGCGCGCCATGGCAGGGTCCGCTGCCGCATGTACGTAAGTGTGGCACAGCCCTTCCGCATGAGCCAGCACCGGCACACGGGCTTCGGCCTGCACGCGCTCCACAAGCGAACGCCCACCGCGCGGAATGATCAGATCAACCAGCCCCGCAGCCCCCAGCATATCGGCCACATGGCGTCTGTCCGCATCAGGGGCGATCTGCACCGCATCTTCCGGCAGGCCGGCCGCCCTCAGGCCAGCCTGTACGGCCGCATGAATGGCCCGTGCGCTGTGCAGGCTTTCAGAGCCGCCGCGCAGCAGAACGGCATTGCCCGACTTGATGCACAGGCCCGCGGCATCCGCCCCCACGTTGGGGCGGCTTTCATAAATGACGCCAATCACCCCGACCGGCGTTGCCACCCGGCGGATACGCAGCCCGTTGGGACGCGTCCATTCCTCCAGCACCTGCCCTACGGGGTCGGGCAGGTCGGCTATTTCTTCCAGCCCCTGAGCCATGGCTTCCACCCGCTCGGGGGTAAGGGTCAGACGGTCACGGAAAGCCGCGGCAGCCGTGGAGGCTTCCAGATCACGGGCATTGGCTTCCAGAATGGCTGGTGCCATTTCGCGCAGGGCAGCCGCAGCGGCCCAGAGCGCCTTGTCTCGATCAGAAGAAGAACTCTGCGCCAGCACCCGCGACGCATGGCGGGCGCGGCGGGCAAGTGCGATCATCGGTCCCGCATCTGGCGAACCATTCCCCTGAACAGGTACGGTCCCTTGCGCCACATGCTGCAGACTGTCTCCCTCCGTGATCATGACGGTGTTCCTATCTCCATTCCGGTTTGGCGGGCCACACTCTGTGGCCCTGTTCCAGTAAAATTTAAGGCCAGCCGCGTTTCAGACGTTGAAACGGAACAGCAGCACGTCGCCATCCTGCACCACGTAGTCGCGGCCTTCAACTCGCAGGCGCCCGGCTTCCTTCGCCCCGGCCTCGCCATCATAGCGGACATAATCCTCATATGCGACGGTTTCGCAGGCGATGAAGCCACGTTCAAAGTCATTGTGAATGACAGCGGCCGCCTGCGGCGCCTTTGTCCCGGCTGTAATGGTCCAGGCGCGCGCTTCCTTGGGGCCGACCGTAAAATAGGTCCGCAGCCCCAGAAGGCCGTACCCTGCCGCGATCACGCGGTCCAGCCCGCTGTCCTTCAGGCCCAGCCCTTCAAGGAACTCACGGCGCTCGACATCCTCAAGCTGGCTGACTTCCGCCTCGATCGCGGCGGACACGATCACAACCGCAGCACCCTGTGCCGCAGCCATGGCCTGCACCTTGCGGGAAAAGGCATTGCCCTCAGCGGCCGCGTCTTCCTCGACGTTGCAGACATACAGAACCGGCTTACTGGTCAGAAGCTGGAGGCGGCGCACCGTCTCTTCATGCCCTGCCGGAATGACAGCGCGCACGGGCTGCCCTTCGCGCAGGGCCTCCATGATAGGCTCGATGATCTCGATCTGCGCCATGGCTTCCGCGTCGCGGTTGCGCGCACGCTTCTGCAGATTGGGCAGGCGCTTTTCCAGCGAATCCAGATCCGCCAGCATCAGTTCCGTTTCAATGATTTCGGCATCACGCACCGGGTCCACGCCACCTTCGACATGGGTGATGTCATCATCCTCAAAGCAGCGCAGAACGTGAATGACCGCATCGACTTCGCGGATATTGGCCAGAAACTGGTTGCCCAGCCCCTCACCACGGGACGCACCCCGCACCAAGCCGGCGATGTCCACAAATTCAAGGCTGGTCGGTATTTCACGCTGAGACTTGCCAATGCGCACCAGCATCTCCAGCCGGGGATCAGGCACCGCAACGCGCCCTACATTAGGCTCGATCGTGCAGAACGGATAATTCGCCGCCTGCGCCGTGGCCGTGGCCGTCAGCGCATTGAACAGAGTGGACTTGCCCACATTGGGCAGCCCCACGATCCCGCAGTTGAAACCCATCAGCCCTTGCTCCCTTCCGGTAATGCAACACGCGTCATAAACTGATCCGCCCGACCTTCGGCCAGCAGGGGCGCGGCCTCGGCCGTGCGCTCCAGCAACCTGTCCAGCCACTCCTGACGGTCAGAGTCCGTAAAATTACCCAGCACCCAGCCGTGCACCCGCTCTTTTTCGCCCGGATGGCCAATACCAATCCGCACACGCCAGTAATCGGGCGTGCCCAGCATACGATCGGTCGAGCGCAGCCCGTTATGCCCGGCGGCCCCGCCGCCCAGCTTTACGCGCAGGCGGCCGGGCGCCAGGTCCAGTTCATCATGAAAAACGGTTATCCGCTCCGGCGGGATTTTATAGAACGCGGCAGCTTCCTGCACGCTCTCGCCCGAACGGTTCATATAGGTCATGGGTAGCAGCGCCAGCACCTTGTGCCCGCCCACGCGGCCTTCGGCCACCTCGCCCCTGAAACGGTTGCGCCAGGGCGAAAACCCGTAGCGCGCCGCGATGGCTTCCACCGCCATGAAACCGACATTATGCCGGTGCCGACGCATGGAGGACTCGGGATTGCCAAGTCCGACCCAGAGCAGCATAGCCTGCCTTTACCCCATTCCTGAACACAACGGGGGGCATACGCACCGCGCATGCCCCCACGTTCGTGCTATTCAGCCAGTGACCTTAAAAAGCCGGACCGATCAGGCCGTGGCTTCCCCGGCCGTGGTGTCCACGCTCGGCGCGGCAATGCTGGCGATCACGAAGTTGGCTTCGTGAGAGATCGGTGCAGCGCCTTCGGTGCCCTTCACGTCTTCCCAACGCACGTTGTCGTTGATGTCGAGCGTGCCCAGATCAACCGTGAAGAATTCGGGAATGCGATCCGCTTCCACTTCCACGTCAACCGTGTGGCGCACAACGTTCAGCACGCCGCCGCGCTTGATGCCGGGGGACTTTTCTTCGCCCACGAAATGCACGGACACTTCAACATGCACGCGCGAGCCAGCAGCCAGACGCATGAAATCGACATGCACCGGCGTATCCTTGACCGGGTGCAGCTGCACGTCACGGATCAGGGCGCGCTCAACCTTGCCACCCACCGTGATTTCATACACGCGTGAGCGCCAGCCGGAAGTCTGCAGCCCCTTGATGACGACGCGCGGATCAAGCGCGATCAGGGTGGGTTCCTGGTTGCCACCATACACAACGGCAGGCACCAGACCCTCACGCCTCGTCGCCCGCGCTGCCCCCTTACCAGCCTTCGCGCGCGCCGAAGCTTCAATCGATGTAATCTTGGACACGTTGGTCTCTCCTAAAGAACTTGTCATCACACGTGCCTCCAGGGGTGCCCGTGTGGTGGCTGCGCCTTACAGGAAAAGCCCCCTCAAAGCAAGTCTGAGGCACTGCCACAGCCGAATGCAGCCTTGACATATGCGCCCCGCCCCTGCTTCCTCCGCCTTCTAGAGCATTATCATTTTTCCGGTCACAGCCCCGCCCGCGCATCGGGCCAGAGTTCAGGACACAGCCATGCACCCCTACCGTTCCCACAGCTGCTCGGCCCTTCGCGCGCACGATGCGGGCGCCACAACCCGCCTGTCCGGCTGGGTACATAGCAAGCGGGATCACGGCGGGCTGCTGTTCATTGACCTGCGCGATGAAACCGGGATTACCCAGATCGTCATTCCCGCGGGTTCTCCCGTCATGGAAACAGCCGAGCACGTGCGCGTGGAAAGCGTGATAACCGTCACCGGCGAGGTCGTTCTGCGCGAGGAGAGCACCCGCAACCCTGATCTGGCCACCGGGGATATTGAAGTGCGCGCGCGCGAATTCGTGCTTCAGTCCGCGGCCAGCGTCCTGCCGCTGCAGGTCGCCGGGCAGGAGCACTATTCCGACGAACTGCGCCTGCGTTACCGTTATATCGACCTGCGCCGCGACAAGGTGCACCGCAACATCCGCCTGCGCGCCTCCGTCATTGCCAGTATGCGCCAGCGCATGACGAAGCTGGGCTTCGTGGAATTGCAGACCCCCATTCTCACGGCGTCCTCCCCCGAAGGCGCGCGCGACTTTCTGGTGCCTTCACGCAACCACCCCGGCAAGTTCTACGCGCTGCCGCAGGCCCCGCAGCAGTTCAAGCAGCTTGCCATGGTGGCCGGATTCGACCGCTACTTCCAGATCGCTCCGTGCTTCCGTGACGAAGCCTCGCGCGCGGACCGCTCGCCCGGCGAATTCTACCAGCTCGATTTTGAAATGGCCTTCGCCACGCAGGACGAAATTTTCGCCGTGATGGAAGACGTCATGAGCGGGCTGTTCACGGAATTCGGCAATGGCCGCACCGTCAGCACCGCCCCCTTCGAGCGCATTCCCTACGCACGCGCCATGAAAGTGTACGGCTCGGACAAGCCCGACCTGCGCAACCCGCTGCTGATTACCGACGTAACGGAAGCCTTTGCCGGTTCAGGCTTTGGCCTGTTCGCGAAGATCGCCGCTGATGGCGGCGAAATCCGGGCTGTTCCCGCTCCGGGCGCGGGCGACCGGCCGCGTTCCTTCTTTGACAAGCTCAACGCCTGGGCGCGTGAAAACGGGGCTGGCGGGCTTGGCTACATCACCTTCAACGAAGAAGGCGGTCAGGGGCCGATTGCCAAGAACCTTGAAGCCAGCCGCGTGGAAAGCATCCGCGATGCGCTGGGGCTGAAAGCGGGCGATGCCGTCTTCTTTGCCGCAGGCAAAGGGCATGACGTTGCCAAGTTCTCCGGCCTTGTCCGTACCCGCCTGGCGGAAGAACTCGACCTGATCGAGAAAAACGCCTTCCGGTTCTGCTGGATCACGGATTTCCCGATGTACGAGCTGAACGAGGAGACCAAACAGGTCGATTTCTCGCACAACCCGTTCTCCATGCCTCAGGGCGGACTGGATGCGCTGAACAGCAAGAACCCGCTCGACATTCTGGCTTACCAGTACGATATCGTCTGCAACGGCATTGAACTGTCTTCCGGTGCAATCCGTAACCACCTGCCCGAAGTCATGGTGCGGGCCTTCGAAATCGCCGGGTATCCGGAAAGCGAAGTGGAAGCCCGCTTTGGCGGTATGCTGAACGCCTTCCGCTATGGCGCGCCCCCCCATGGCGGCTCCGCCCCCGGTGTGGACCGTATCGTCATGCTGCTGGCAGATGAGCCCAATATCCGCGAGGTCATCCTGTTCCCGCTCAACCAGCAGGGCGAGGATCTGATGATGGGGGCTCCGGCGCCAGTGCCTGCCGAGCGTATCAAGGAACTGTCTCTGGCCCTGGCTCTCCCCAAGCCCAAGCCCGTAACCGTCAAGGACTGAACACCTCTTGTCCCGCCCTGTGGGAAGCAGGGTGGGACACCGCCGCACCTCGTCTCATTCTGCACAAACACACATGGCCACCGCGCGGCTACGCGCTTTGCGTCGGAGTGAAGTCCTCCGCCCATACGCGCCATTGGTCTCCTCGCACTGATCAATGGTCATGCAGAACAGGCAAAAGGTTTTGACGACTGATCTGACCAGGGCCTTCATTTTTCATTGCAGATCAAACAGTTCAGAGAATCCCTTTTCCTTTTTGGAATATCGCACGGGCTCGAACGGCTTTTCAGTTTCCTGCGTCGTCACGGACGGTCATACCGAATAGGATAGGCTCCAGTCCGGCTGGCTGACGAAGCGCCTGATTTAAGAACTATCTCTCGCGATTTTTTATGCCATCCACTGTTGCATAAAATAATCAGATGCTTTCCCCTATAGGCATGATTTTTTACCCATTCATGGCTCGCACTCACCGCATACCTACTTTCTGCCTGTTGCTTGCTTCATGTTTCTTTCTGCCGCTGCCAAGTGCGCACGCGTCCTCCCAGCCTGTCTCGCTGGCTTCGCAGAATGTACGTTACAGCCTTGATCTGGTGGAATCTTCTGACGGCAGCACAACCGACGCCACCGGCAGTATGACTTATTCCGTACGCCGCACCTGCACTGCCTGGGAAACCGTGCAAAAGCTGGAAATCCAGAGCACCACCCGCAAACACGGCCCCGAGCTCATGCTGTCCGATTATGTGGCCAGCGAAAGTCTGGATGGAAGACATCTGACATTCCGCACACAGGAACGAGTCAATGGCCGCATCCTACAGACCGTCAGCGGACAGGCGCAGCTCAACCGCGATGGCTCCGGCTCCGTCACCTATGACCGGCCTCTGGCAAAAAAGCTCAGCCTACCAGCAGGCACCATGTTCCCCATGGCCCACACCGGTGCGCTGATCAGCGCCGCGATGGCCAGCCAGAACGAACTAACAACGCCCCTGTTCGACGGCACCCTGCCTGACGGCGCTCAGGACAGCTATGCAACCCTTGTGGGCTGGGCAACCACGCCCTCACCCACCAGCCCGCCTTCCCTGCGGGCTCTGCCGACGGGCCATATTCATGTCGCCTATTACGATCGCTCCCAGCAAGATATGATACCAACTTACACGATCGGGATGCACTCATACGCCAACGGAGTAGTGGACAGGCTAGATCTGGATTTTGGCGACTTCCGCATGAACGGTATCCTGCGGACCCTCGAACTCCCTCCTGAGCCGACCTGCGCGCACCCACCCGAAACCATTTCTAGAGTGACGCCCTGAACCTACGCGCGACAGCGAGATCAATACCGTAAGCCAGCTCTCATTCAGGCTGACTATCAATAGAAAAACATCACGATACAGTCATAATATTTATCCTATAGCGCGCGTAAGCTCTACGAGAGCCGCGATCTGACGCGCCAGAAAATCACGCGTGCCCTGGTCAGTGATTGCGCCTTTATCTACGTCGAATTTGCTCGCCGCCTGGCCGATCATTACTTCTGGCTTGTTCAGAACGTACGCATCGAGAAAAACCAGTATCTGGCGAAGATGATATTGTGCGCGGGCGCCGCCAATCATGCCGGGTGAGACCGTCTGAATAGCGAGCGGCTTTTTTGCCAGTGGCTGGGGTGTAACGCGTGAGAGCCAGTCGAGCGCGTTTTTCAGCACACCGGGAACTGAGTAATTATACTCGGGCGTGACGATGATCACGCCATCAGCAGATGCAATCTGCTCGGCCATATCCAGAACCGAACGCGGCATCCCGCGATCCTGAACATCCTGATCGTAGAGCGGAAAATCCCCTATTGAGCCGAGTTGTGAAATACGCACCCCCTGTGGCGCGAGGCTGGGAAGAGTTTCAGCCACGATGCGATTCAGCGATGCCTTGCGGAGACTGCCGAGGAGAAGAACAAAATGAAGTTCCTTGGTCATAGAACACCTTGCTGCACAATCGGGTTACGCCACGTTGCAGGATGGTTCGTGGAAAGGAATTTCTCCACGCCATCTGTCACGACTCGCTCTGACTATAAACAGGAATGCCCTCCGCGTAATAGCAATATGGTGAGGTGAAGCGAGGACCGGCTACCCCCTTTTCGGACAAGACGGGGAGCATCTCCACGCACTTCTTCAGTTTCTTCATTTCGGCGTGATTTTTTCTCGTAAATGCGGCATGAAAAATAGGTAACGCATTTGCATTTCTTGCGTGCTTACCTTGCTTATGTTCTCACAGTCCACAATCCCCAACTGAGGGCGTCCATATCGTGCTGAGATTCGGCCTTGTAGGAAAAATTGTTTTAGTTACGTGCCTTTTTCTTATTATTTTTGCACTTTCTATTATCGTGGAGATCACGCATCTCGTACGAAGTGAAATGCAGCAATCCTTGCAGGATAGACTTCACGCCAGCATGTGTACGGCTGTCAGTATTCTTGAGCGCGACATGCCGACAGTACATGTTATGTGGGGCGTCAATGGAGCGGTTCAACGCGTTACTGCTGACAGCCTTGCTTCACATTACACTGATCACCGTATGACCGATGCCATTGCCCGTGCGGCAGGCGGTCGAGCCGTTCTGTTCGTAGCTGATGAAAATGGACACAATTTCGTCAGGCGTATGATAAGCGATGCCAATGACACAAGTGAAGCAAGCCAGCGCTCTCTTGGTATGTCCCTTGACCCCGCCACCCCGGCCTACAAGGCCCTTACGCAGGGTGACTCCGCAGAAGGAGAAACAGTCCTTCTTGGCACCAGATATTACGTTTCTTATCTTCCGATCTTCTCACCAGCGGGAAAAGTAATTGGAAGCATTAACGTGGCGGTTACGGCAAACAAAGCAGATTCCGTGATCGACAACTTTATCTGGACGATTGGCATAGTGGCAGGTGGTGTCATGCTATTGGCTGCCATTGGCATGGCCTACGTCACACGACGAATGCTGCGTCCACTCCCTGTGATTACCCATTCAATGCGCAGACTGGCTGAAGGGGATATAGCAACGGCAGTTCCCTATGCCGACAGGCGGGACGAGATCGGCACAATGGCCAGTGCCGTGGAAGTGTTCCGACAGGCAGCGATTGATAAGACCCGTTTAGAACAGGAAGCCGAAGCCGCGCGCCGTCAACAGGAAGCAGAACGTCAGGCGGCACAGAAAAAGGCCCAGGACGCCGCGAACCAGCTACAAACGGCGACGGACAGTCTGGCTGATGGACTGCAGAAGATGTCTGGTGGCGATCTTTCAGTGCAGATTCAGACACGTTTTTCCGCTGACCTTGAGCCCCTGCGTGAGAACTTCAACCAGTCAATTATGCAATTGGCGGGTGCATTTGAATCTGTCTCGGGCTCGGCCTACAGTATCAGCAACAGCACGAGGGAGCTTTCCTCAGCGGCGGATAATCTTTCTCGGCGGACAGAGCAGCAGGCTGCGACACTGGAAGAAACGTCGGCAGCACTGACGCAGATCACCCAACGTGTCCAGAAAACGACGGAAGAGACGCGCCATGCTCACACGGTTGTCAACGCATCACGTAATGACGCTGAGCAAGCAGGTCATGTCGTGCGCAAGGCCGTCGACGCCATGTCGCGGATTGATGCTTCGTCCCGCGAAATCTCCGGCATTATTGGGCTGATTAACGACGTTGCCTTTCAGACCAATATTCTGGCCCTTAACGCAAGCGTAGAGGCGGCTCGGGCCGGCGATGCAGGGCGCGGCTTTGCCGTCGTTGCAACGGAAGTGCGCAACTTGGCTCACCGCTCTGCCGAGGCTGTAAAGGAGATTTCCACGTTGATCACCAGTTCCGCTGGACAGGTCAGGGATGGTGTTCAGTCGGTGCAGGAAACAGGTGAGGCCCTGCACCGGATTGTTGCACAGGTGGAGGAGATCAGTAGTCTGGTATCGAATATTGCCACCGCTGCTCAGGACCAGGCGACCAGCATCAGTGAGCTAAACCTCGCCATGACCAGTATGGAGCAGACAACGCAACAGAATGCGGCCGTGGCGGAGCAGAGTGCAGCGGCCAGCCACAATCTGGCAACTATGGCGACAGAACTTCAGAAACTTGTCAGTCGCTTTGAGCTGGGCAATACAGCCGAAATCGCCAATCAAGTGCTACCTCAGTTGAGGTGATCCGAGGTCAGACCTACTGACCCCTGACAGCTTTTTTGACTTAAACAAACTATCACAGCGCCAGTCTGACACTGTCGCTACTGATCCTCTGGTCTGGAATTACCCCGGACCAGAGGGCCTGCAATCTCTTATGATCGTGCGCCTTATCAAGCGTGAACCCGCCCAAAGCCGAGTGCCACATGCGGCGCGTGCAGAAAGCTTCCATATTTTTACAGGCTGAATTCTTTACTATTTATTTCCTGTTCCCTTCGGAAGCAGCATCTGAAGTCCGATAATACCGACGGCTGCAAAAATCGCACCGTTATAAAATACGGCTGCGTGACCGATGTGATCCCACAGCTCCCCAGCGATTATGCTGGCCACCAACTGAAACAAGCCAATGGTGGCACTATACCAGCCGATTCCGGTTGCTCGCAGTTCTGTCGCCACAAGATCCGCTGCCAGAGCCTTGCCAATACTCCGAAAGATTCCTTGATAAACGCCGTAAATTACAAAAAGGCATCCGATCAGTATAACGTTTGTGGACAGGGCAAAGCCAAGATAGGCAATCAAGAAGACAAGAAATGAAACAAGGAGCATGGTCCTTCGCCCCCAGTGATCGGAAAGGTACCCGGCGGGATAAGAGACCAGTGCCGCAACCAGATTGAACGCTGAATAAATCAGGATCGTGGCTTCAAGAGACCCGCCGGTCTCCTGCATCCGCAGGATCAGGAAAGCGTTGCTGGAACAGCCAATACCGAACAACGCTGTGACCAACAAATATTTCCAGTAAATTGTCGGCATGTGCTGAACGCTCGCCCCCGCTCTGGGCTTAACGGACACAGCCTCTGTATTTTCCTTAACGAAAAGAACCATGCAAAACGCAGTCAAACTAGGAATGAATGCGAAATAGAACATTGACCGGATATCAACGTGCGACACAGACAGCAGCAACGCCGCCAGCAACGGCCCGAGAAAGGCACCTATATTGTCTCCTGTGCCTTCGAATCCGAACGCCCTGCCGCGGTTTTTTTCATCCACCGAAGAGGCAATAAGCGCGTCCCGTGGGGCCGACCTTGTGCCGGTTCCCAGTCGGTCCAGCATCCGAGCCCCGAACAAACCCATCCAGCTTGTAGAAAGTCCCATCAGTGGCTTGGAAATAGCCGCCAGAAAATAGCCGACCAGAGCGATTGACTTTCGCTGTCGCAGCCTGTCCGAGAGCGTGCCGGAAATGCCCTGAGCAATATTTTGAGCTGACTGGACACAGCCATCTATCAGGCCCACGATACTACCAGAGGCCCCAAGTATCTGCGTCAGGAAAACCGGTAGAACCGGGTACAACATCTCTGTCGAAATATCGGTAAATAGGCTGGCTATAGCCAGAAGGATAACGTTCCTTGAAAGTCCGGCGAAGTAAGCCCGGGGCATCTATCGATCCACCTCTGATGATTGGTCGTTATGAGTAGAAAAAACCCAGTCTGCTCAACAATTCCGGGGTTTCTGTCCTTTACGGTCGTCAGGGACAGCCTGCATATACCGAAGCTACGGCTCATCGATTGAGTCATGTCATCTGTTACTGAACAGTGCATGAGCCCAGAATCCATGTAAAGCTGCCGATGGCTATGAAAGAACGTCAGCCGCGTTACTGTGGCGTCAATCGCATTCTTCTTCCCAGCCGTTGGCCAGCGCCAGGGCGTCTTGACTCAGGACAATATATCTACAAAGCTGGATATATGGATACGGAGTCCGCCCTTGCCGCGCTCGGCGCCCTGTCGCAGTCTACACGGTTGGAGATTTTCCGCCTGCTGGTGCGCCATGAACCTGACGGGTTGCCCGCCGGGGACGTCGCGCGGCGGCTTGAGTTACCGCAGAATACGATCTCCGTTCATCTGGCCACGCTGAAGCGGGCTGGACTGTTGACGTCGCAACGTCATAGCCGCCTGATCATCTACCGCGCCTGTCTGTCACGCCTGCAGGATCTGATGTCATTTCTGGTCAAGGACTGCTGTGCGGGAAGCCCGGAACTCTGCGCATCCGTCATAACGAATCTGTCAGCCTGCTGTCCGGGCAAGGAAACACAGTCATGACCATTACGCTCTACCACAACCCGGACTGCGGCACGTCACGTAACGTACTGGCGCTAATCCGCAACAGCGGCGAAGAAGCTCAGATCATCGAATATCTGAAAACGCCACCAAGCCGGGCCGAACTGGTGGATCTGGTCCACCGCATGGATATCCCAGTGCGGATGCTCCTGCGGGAGAAAGGCACGCCCTTTCATGAACTGGGCCTTGATGACCCGACCCTGAGTAACGACACGCTGATCGACGCCATGATGGCGCATCCGATCCTGATTAACCGACCGATCGTCGTGACGCCGCTGGGTGTGAAGCTCTGCCGTCCATCTGAAGCAGTTCTGGACATCCTGCCTGGCCCGCAACGCGGCGCATTTGCCAAGGAAGATGGTGAAAAAGTCGTGGACCAGACAGGAAGGCGGATCGTCTGATGCTGGCCCTTGCCCTTTTCATTCTCACACTGGTTTTCGTCATATGGCAGCCCCGGGGCCTCGGGATAGGCTGGAGCGCACTGGCCGGGGCCGGTGTAGCACTGGCGACAGGCGTCATCCACTGGCAGGATATTCCCGTCGTCTGGCACATCGTCTGGGATGCCACTTTCACCTTCATCGCACTGATCATTATCTCCCTGTTGCTGGATGAAGCCGGGTTCTTCCACTGGGCCGCCCTGCATGTCGTGCGCTGGGGCAAGGGACGCGGCAGGGTGCTCTTTCCGCTGATCGTGCTGCTCGGAGCAGCCATCGCGGCGATCTTCGCCAATGACGGCGCGGCCCTGCTACTCACACCTATTGTCATTGCCATTCTGGCGCAACTCCGCCTGAGCCAGACCGCAGCTCTGGCCTTCATCATTGCGACCGGCTTCGTTGCAGATACGACGAGCCTGCCGCTCGTCATCTCCAATCTGGTGAATATCGTGAGCGCCAATTTCTTCGGTATTCCGTTCGACCGTTATGCAGCGATCATGGTTCCTGTCGATCTGGTGGCACTCGGCGCGACACTGGCCGCTCTGTGGGCCTACTTCGGCCGAGAGATACCAACTACCTATCCCGTTGACACACTGCCCGCGCCTGCCACAGCCATTCGCGACCGGTGCGTGTTCCGCGCTGCCTTTCCGTTGCTGGCTCTGATTTTACTTGCCTATCTCCTGACGGCCCCGCTTCATATCCCGGTCTGCGTCGTAGCTGGACTGGCCGCCAGCATCCTGTTGCTTGTCGCTGGGTTTGGGCGGGTTATTCCTGTCCGCAAGGTGCTGCGGGGGGCTCCATGGCAGATCGTGATCTTCTCGCTCGGCATGTATCTGGTGGTGTATGGGCTGCGCAATGCGGGGCTGACTGACTATCTGGCCAGCGCGCTGGTCTGGCTCGGCCATCAGGGACTGTTCACCGCCACAATAGGCACCGGCTTTCTGGCTGCTGTTCTGTCGTCCATCATGAACAATATGCCGAGTGTTCTGGTCGGGGCGCTGGCAATCCAGCAGACGCTCGATATCACACCGCTCACGCGTGACCTGATGGTCTATGCCAATGTCATCGGCTGCGATCTCGGGCCAAAATTCACGCCCATCGGTAGCCTTGCCACGCTTCTGTGGCTGCATGTGCTGGCCTCCAAAAACCATCGGGTGACGTGGGGACAGTATATCAAAGTCGGCCTTATCATCACGCCGCCTGTCCTGCTGGTCACGCTGATCGCACTGGCCTTGTGGCTGCCCCAGATCGGCCATCCCTGACGCAACTGAAGGATCTGACGGAGCCATGTCCACACAGGAAATGCCCGCCCTGAACGCGGAATATCTCGAGCGGATCGACCCCGTGCGACTGGAGCCGCAACACCGGATGAGCCATCCGCCCCGTATCCTGCTGCTCTATGGCTCGCTGCGCCCACGCTCATTCAGCCGCCTGCTGGTGCTGGAGGCGGAGCGTATTCTGCAAACCCTGGGAGCGGAAACACGGGTATTCGATCCAGCCGGCCTGCCGGTTGCGGACTCTGTGCCCCCCACACATCCGAAGGTGCAGGAGTTACGGGAACTGTCGATCTGGTCTGAAGGACAGGTCTGGTGCAGCCCCGAGCGACACGGTAACATGACCGCGGTGTTCAAGAACCAGATTGACTGGCTCCCTCTTGCCGAAGGATCAATCCGCCCGACACAGGGCCGTACGCTGGCTGTCATGCAGGTCTCTGGCGGGTCACAAAGCTTCAACTCCGTCAACGCCCTGCGGGTTCTGGGCCGCTGGATGCGGATGTTCACCATCCCCAACCAGTCCAGCGTGCCGATGGCCTATACCCAGTTTGGAGACGACGACCGGATGAAGCCCTCTCCGCTCTATGACCGCGTGGTAGACGTTATGGAGGAATTGATGAAGTTCACGTGGCTGCTACGTGATCGCGCCGATTACCTTGTGGATCGTTACAGTGAACGCAAGGCGGAACTCCGCCTTCCTGAAGGTATGTGACATGTCTGTTGTAGAATCCTTCGATGTCGTCATTATCGGCGGCGGTCAGGCGGCGCTCGCCGCCTCCTATTACCTGCGCCGTACCGGACTTAGCTACGTCATTCTCGATAACGGCACACAGGCTGGGGGAGCGTGGGTACATGGCTGGGACTCCCTGCATCTGTTTTCGCCTGCGTCCTACAGTTCCCTACCCGGCTGGCCCATGCCCGACACCGCAGAGGGCAGCTATCCGACGCGCGAAGAAGTGCTGAGCTATCTACGCCGTTATGAGGAACGTTACGCCCTGCCAATTCGCCGCCCGGTAACGGTAGAACGCGTGGAACGAACCGATGATGACCACCTCAAAATCCACACACAGTCCGGAGATTTTCTCGGCCGTGCAGTGATTGGGGCAACCGGCACGTGGTCATCCCCCTTCACGCCCGATTATCCGGGCCGCGATGTATTTACCGGAACACAAGTCCACTCCTCTCATTACTGGGATGCGACGCCTTTTACAGGCCAGCGCGTGCTCGTTGTGGGGGGCGGCAACTCCGGGGCGCAGATTCTGGCGGAAGTGTCACTCCAGGCGAACGCAACCTGGGTAACGCAGGATGAGCCAGCGTTCCTGCCAGACGATGTGGACGGACGGGTGCTGTTCGAGCGGGCGACTGCTCGCGTTCTTAGCCAAGGTGACGCAGCGCCCATTGGCGGCTTTGGCGAGATCGTTATGGTGCCGCCCGTGCGGGCCGCCAGAGAACGCGGCGCGCTGCACGCGGTACGCCCGTTCGTACGGATGACACCAACAGGCGTCGTATGGCCAGACGGACGGGAAGAAGCCATTGACGCCATTATCTGGTGCACAGGCTTTAGGCCTGCACTCCGCGCATTCGCCTCACTTGATGTGATCGAGCCGGATGGGCTGATCCGCGTTAACGGGCAGCAGGCCATCAAGGAGCCCCGTCTCTGGCTGCTGGGCTATGGTGCCTGGTGCGGCTCAGCATCCGCTACCCTGCTCGGGGTAGGACGGGTCGCGAGATCCATGATCCCGCAATTAGTCGACTGGCTGGCCATGCCTACGCAGGATACCCGCCCCTCAGAACCCTGAGTGGCTGTTGATCAGGCCTATGCTCATTGCGGCATCATAGCCCCTGTGTCCATCAGGCGCTGATGCCACGAGAGCGCTTCGGAGAGGATATGAGGCGTATCACCGCCGGGCTGACGCTCGGCACGCTCCACATAGTCCAGTAGCAGCGGGCGGTAATCAGGATGCGCGCAATGGGTGATAATCTGCCGCGCACGATCTCGCGGGCACAAACCACGTAGGTCAGCCAGCCCCTGTTCTGTCACCACAACCTGACCGTCCTGGCTGATATGATCGACGTGGGACACCATAGGAACAATAGATGAAATAGCGCGATTTTTTGCGATGGATGGCGTCATGAAAATCGACAGCATGGCACTTCTGGCAAAATCGCCGGAACCACCAATCCCGTTCTGCACGCGTGAGCCCGCAACACGCGTAGAATTGACGTTGCCGTAAATATCGACCTCAATGGCCGCATTCATGGCAATCGAGTTGAGCGCCCGCACAACGGATGGGTTGTTACTGACCTCCTGCGGGCGCAGAACAATCTTGTCACGCAAGGCGCGCATATGCGTGTTTACAAAATCCGCATAGTCCGGACTCAGATAGAGAGCCGCCCCTGAAATAGCCGTCATCCGACCGCTTCGGAGCATGTCCAGCATACCGTCCTGAATAACCTCCGTATAGGCAGTCAGGTTCTCGAAGGGTGCATCGGCCAGACCTCCCATCACCGCATTGGCGATATTGCCAACGCCCGACTGCAAGGGAGGCAGGGCGCGTGGCAGACGACCGCGCGCAACCTCATTTTGCAGAAAGTCAAGAATGTGCCCGGCAATGGCAGCCGCGTCCTTGTCCTCACGAAACGTGACGCTCTGCTCGGGTTCATGGGTGAACACAACCGCCGCAACCTTGTCGGGGTCCACTTGCAAGGCAGCCTGCCCCACGCGCGTGCCGGGCGTTGTAATCCGTGCAAGGGTTGCGGCCGTATCGGGGATGGTCGCGTCCCAGATATCGTGCAGCCCTTCGATCTGGGGCGTATGCCAGGTGTTGATCTCGATAATCACCTTGTCGGCCAGGTCGAGCCAGGTCTGGGCATTGCCGATCGCAAAGGTCGGCACAAGCCCGCCATCGCTACGCACCAGTGCGGCTTCAATGATAGCCACGTCGATCTTGCCAAAAAAACCCGCCCGCGTCCAAGGCGCTACGCGGCTGAGATGCGTGTCAACATAAGCAATGCTGCCCGCGTTGATCTTCCGACGCATCACCGGGTCGCTCATATACGGCATACGAAAGCTCACCGCATCGGCATCCGCCAGCACGCCATCAACATCCGTCATGGTGGAGGCCCCCGTGAACAGCCTGAGCGCAAAGGGTTCTCCCTGCGCATGGAGTTCCTTCGCCATGACCGCAAGGGCACGTGGGACAGCTTTTGGAGTGCCCCCTGCGCCGAAACCGCTCGTGGCGACCGTCTCCTTATCCCTGATCAGCCTGGCGGCTTCATCGGCTGTCATCACCCTGTCGCGGAACGCATGGTATCCGATCCGTTCTGTTGTCATGCTCTTGCACACTTTCCTACTTGCTCCGCAGCCCCATGGGGCGCAGAGCGTTCCGTGTTTTCTCAGGGCAGTTCCACGGCCATGGCGATCGCCTCGCCGCCGCCAATACAGGCCGAGGCCACGCCCCTGTGTTGATCACGAGCCTTCAACGCGTGGATCAGGGTAGTAATCAGCCGCGCGCCGGTCGCGCCAACGGGATGGCCGAGCGCACAGGCACCACCATTAACATTCAGACGTTCGTCAGGAATACCAAGCTCTTTCTGCGCGACCATAGCCGTGACGGCAAAAGCCTCATTCACTTCGAAGAGATCAATATCTCCCACGCGCCAGTTAACCTGTCTGAGCAGTTTTTCCATGGCGGGCACCGGGGCAATCGTAAAATCCCTTGGCGCCATGGAATGAACCGCATACCCCCTGACCGTTGCCAGCACCGGCAGGCCGAGTTTTTCGGCCTGCGTCCGCCGCGTCATAACGAGCGCCGCCGCACCATCTGAAATACCGGACGAGCTCGCCGGAGTTATAGTGCCATCCTTGCCGAAAGCTGCTTTCAAAGTCGGTATTTTTTCTGGATCAGCCTTCAATGGGTTTTCATCATGTTTGATCAACAACTCGCCTTTGCGGGTCTTGACAGTGACGGGTACGATTTCCGCATCAAACGCGCCACTTTCCACCGCTTTACGCGCCCGCTCCAAGGTCTTGATCGCGTAGTTATCCTGCTGTTCACGGGTAAAACCATACTGACGCACGGTTAGTTCCGCAAAATTCCCCATAAGCTGTCCGGGTTCGTAAGCGTCTTCCAGACCATCGTAAAACATGTGGTCGTAAATTTCGCCATGACCGAGCCTGTAGCCACTGCGGGCCTTTTTTATCAGATAGGGCGCATTGGTCATGCTTTCCTGTCCGCCCGCCACGACAAGACTGGTCGAACCGGCAAGCAGAGAATCATAGCCTAGCCCCATTGCCATCATGCCCGAACCGCACAATTTGTTGACGCTCAACGCGGGAACACTGAACGGCAGGCCCCCGTAATAAGCAGCCTGACGCGCCGGGTTCTGCCTTAGGCCTGCGCTCAGCACGCAGCCCATGAACACACTCTCAACCATCGCGGGGTCCAGACCACTGCGTGCGACAGCAGCGCGAATGGCAGTCGCCCCCAGATGGGGCGCTTCGATCGTAGAAAAATCACCCTGAAACCAGCCAATGGGCGTACGGGCAGCCGAAACGATAACAACAGGATCGGAAACAGTCATTTTTAAAGACTCCTCGGGGTACGGCGGGCTTAGCCCAGTGCCTGCACCAGTTCCGGAACAATGGTAAAAAGGTCGCCAACAAGACCGAAGTCAGCGACCTGAAAAATGGGGGCATCAGGATCTTTATTGATCGCCACGATCACTTTAGAGTCCTTCATACCTGCGAGATGCTGGATCGCCCCGGAAATGCCAACGGCTATATAAAGCTCAGGGGCGACAATTTTTCCCGTCTGTCCCACCTGTAGGTCATTGGGCGCATAGTTCGCGTCCACCGCGGCTCTGGAAGCGCCTATGGCAGCGTGCAAATGCTCCGCCAACGGAGCAAGCACCGTCTCGAACGCCTGGGCTGATCCCAGCCCGCGCCCACCCGAGACGACAATCCGTGCGGATGTCAGTTCTGGCCGTTCGCTTTTTGTCAGCGCCTCGCTCTCGAAACGGGCTTTCCACTCTTTGGCTGGCAGGCTGACACTTTCCACCGGAGCACTATCACCGCCTTGCGGTGCTGCATCAAAGGCAGAACTGCGAATAGTAACGACTTTCAGCTCGTCCGTGCTTTGGACCGTCTCAATGGCATTCCCCGCATAGACCGGCCGCTCGAACGTATCGGCCGCTATCACCCGCGTTATGTCGGAAACCTGCATCACGTCACGTCGGGCCGCAACACGAGGCAGGATATCCTTGCCAACGGACGTCGCAGGCGCAATCACGGCCGCGTAGTCCACGCTCAGCGTCACCAGCAGTTCCGCCACCGGCTCGGCCAGGAGATGCGCCAAAGCCGGATCGTCTGCCACCAGCACCTTATCAACACCAGACACAGTGGCAGCCGCCCGGGCGATAGAGCCTACGTTCTCTCCCGCGACTAGCACATGAATGGCGTCCCCCATGTCGCGGGCTGCGCTGACGGCACGGGCTGTCGCCTCACCCAACGTCTGTCCGTCATGATCTGCAAGAAGAAGAATAGTCATGTCATTGGTCTTTCCGTTCAGGCCGCCAGCCTCAGATCACTCCAGCAGCGTGCAGATCTCCGACGAGCTCGTTCACATTGGCGGCGCAGCGACCAGCCTTGCGGGCTTCAGGCGGCCTGACGCTCAGGACGTTCAGGTGCGCCGCCATATCCACCCCACATTCGGAAACTGTCCTTACATCCAGAGGCTTTTTGCGCGCCTTCATAATATTTGGCAGGGCACAGTGCCTCGGTTCGTTCAAACGCAGATCCGTTGTCACCACGGCTGGCAGCGGCAAAACGAGTGTCTGATGCCCGCCATCGACCTCACGCGTCACCTTCAGGCTATCCGCTTCCACATGCAGGGCCGATGCGAATGTCGCCTGCGGCCAGTCGAGAAGGGCGGCCAGCATTTGTCCCGTCTGGTTGCAATCGTCATCCACCGCCTGCTTGCCCAGAATGACCAGATCAGGGGTTTCCTCTGCCACCGCGGTGCGGATCAGTTTTGCCGCCGCCAGGGGTTCGACAGGCTGATCCGTCTCAATCAGACGCGCACGATCCGCCCCCATCGCCATGGCCTGACGCAGAATGTCCTGTGCCTTGGCCGGGCCGATGCTGACCACGACAACCTCTTCAGCCAGACCTTTCTCCTTCAGCCTTACGGCTTCCTCAACCGCGATTTCGCAGAACGGGTTGATCGACAGTTTCATGCCCGACAGATCGACGCCGCTGCCATCTACCTTCACACGCGGACGCATATTGGCATCAAGAACCATCTTTATAGGAACGAGAACTTTTTTCATGATGTTATGCCCTGTCATGTTGCATCTGCTCAGAACATCTCGTCAGCCAGCGCCATAATGGAGCCCGCTCCCGCGCCAATCTGCTGAGTCAGAGCGGTAGCCTGCGGCAATACCCGCTGCATGAAGAAAATGGCCGCTGCACGCTTGTGCTGCACGCAGGCTTCCGGCAGAGCCTTGCCCGATGCAGCGCAGGCCAGCACCATACGCACCCACATCCAGCCGAAGCTGACCAGCGCAAAAAGCCGCAGGTAATCGACGGCTGCGGCATTACGATCATCAGTATTGGCAAGATCGCCGCTGACGAGCCGTGCTGTCACTCCATCCAGCAGGTCCAGTGCTGACCGTAGCGGTTCGGCCAAAGCTGCGGCGTGGCTGTCTGCCGCCGCATCGGCAAGGGTCTGGCGGATCTGGGCGAAATAGGTACGCACCGGCAGGCCATCGGACAGCATCAATTTGCGCATGACGAGATCCTGCGCCTGAATACCGTTGGTACCTTCATAGATCATCGCAATCCGGGCATCGCGCACATATTGCTCCTGCCCCCATTCGCGAATATAGCCGTGCCCTCCAAGCACCTGCTGCCCGGCGACCGTTGCCTCGAACCCGAAGTCGGTCAGCGCCGCCTTGATAACAGGGGTCAGGAGGGCGACGTTTTCACCTGCGCGCTGGCGCACAGCCGCATCGGGGTGGAACTTCTCGCGGTCCATTTCCAAAGCCGTATGAACAACCATCGCGCGGGCGGCCTCAATGAAAGACTGCATGGAAAGCAGTGTACGACGGACATCCGCATGGGCGATGATAGGCACAGTGCCGCTTCGACCCGGAACGCGACCCTGCAAACGCTCACGGGCGTAGGCCAGCGCGGTCTGGCCTGAGGCGTCGGCCACACCCAGCCCCTGTACCCCCACGAACAGGCGTTCAGCATTCATCATGGTGAACATGGCCGCGAGCCCGCGATTTGGCTCGCCTACCATCCAGCCCTGACATCCGTCGTAGTTCATCACGCAGGTGGGCTGGGCATGAATACCCATTTTATGCTCGAGCGCTCCAACGGAAATTGCATTCCGCGCCCCGAGTGAGCCGTCGTTATTCACGAGCACTTTCGGGCACAAAAACAGGCTGATGCCCTTGGTGCCAGCAGGTGCATCGGGAATCCGGGCAAGCACGAGATGAATGACGTTTTCCGCCATGTCGTGATCACCCGAGGAAATGAAAATCTTCGACCCTGTAACTGTCCATGACCCATCGGGGCGGGGCACGGCCGTGGTCTTGAGCAGCCCGAGATCGGAGCCTGCGTTGCCCTCCGTCAGCGCCATGGCACCCGTCCAGACACCGCTGATCATGTTGGGCAGGTAGGTGTCCTTGAGATGCTGGGTTGCGTGTGCCTCAATGGCCTCGCACGCGCCGCGTGTCAGTCCGGGGAACAGACCAAACGAAAGGTTGGAGGCCGAGAGCATTTCATCAACGAGAATCTGCACCGTACGTGGCAGGTTCTGTCCACCATAGTCCGTGGGTGCGGACAGGCCGCCCCAGCCTGCCTCGGAAAACGTCTTCCAGGCCCGGGCAAAACCATCAGGCGTGCGGACAACGCCGTTTTCCAGACGGCAGCCTTCAATATCGCCTACCGCATTCAGCGGATAGAGAACTTCCGAACAAAATTTTCCTGCTTCCTCAAGAATACTCCCTATAGTTTCGAGATCATTGTCTTTCTGCTCAGGCAGTTCGGCAAAGACATCCTCCACGCGAAACACATCGCGCAGAAGAAACATCATATCTTCAACGGGGGCTTTATACTGCGGCATGGTTTCTGCTCCAGTTCGAACAGGATTTCAGTTTTTAAGGGGCTTTCCAGTTTCGAGCATGTGCGCGATGCGCGCCCGCGTTGGATCGCTCAAAACCAGATCAAGGAAATACGTTGTTACACGGTCTGTTATCTCTGACAGAGAAACAGGCGTTTTCGCGTCCCCCGACAGGATTTCCACCAGACCGCTTCCCAGAACACGATCGTGAGGCGACAGATCATTCTGCTGCTGCGCCAGAAACTCGGCCAATACGGCCCGTTGCGGCAGAACGACGGCGCGTGATGCGGCAGGCGTAAAGTCAGCAGCCAGAGCAGCAGCCCAATCCCGCGCCGTGGCAATCAGTCGATCCACATTCATGACTACGCGATCGGTCCGGCGGATCAGATGCTGGGCCTGAGCAGCAAAACCACAGGGGGCAGCCACGCCACGAAGAACCCCGGAAAAAACCTGCTTTGCCGCCTGTTCAGACGACAGACCTGCCTCGTGACAGCGCAACAGCCAACGCGCAACACCGCCCCAGCCTGGCAGCAGACCCACCCGACTTTCCACAAGGCCGATGCTGGCCTCCGCGTGCAGTGCATCAACACTGGTATGCAGCAAGAACTCGCAGCCGCCACCCAGAGCCAAGGCACCAGCCGCCCCGACAATGGGAAACGGTGCAGCAGCTAGGGTCGTAAAGGTGTCCACGCCATCGGCAAGGAAACGCGCCAGACCAGCCTTGTCGTTCTTTTCAGACATGGCCAGCATACCCTTGAGGTCAGCACCGGCGCTGAATACGCGCCCGTCATTGCCCGCCACAAGGGCGCGAAAATGCTTTGGTGTTTCGGCAAGAGTCCGGCAGAGGCTCTCCAGAAGCGCCGGCGTGAACACGTTCATCGGCGTGTGAAATTCGAACAGGCCCACGCCTTCGCCAATGTCCCACAAGGAGGCAGCCTCTGTTGTAAAAACCGGCTGGCAGGCAAGACGCAGGGCTGGCAGCGCAATCACACCCGCAGGCTGCACGACGGGCTCACGCACAGCCCCCGCGCTGGTCGGCACCAGCACCGTGCGCTGGCCTTGCGCCTGACCGTAAAATCCGTCCGCTCCTGCGGCCGCCAGCAAGGATGGCACAGCCTGTCCATCCTGTGCCAGACGGCTGGCAAACGCCTGCTTGCCCAACTGGTCTATCAGTTCAAACGGGCCTGACCGCCAGGCGTAACCCAGCCGCATGGCCGTATCGACCTGATCGGGACGGTCCGCAATCTCGGGCACAAGAGCAGCCGCGTAAGCCAGAGTGCGCGACATGACCGCCCAGGCATACCGGCCTGCCAGTGTGTCGGACGCAATCAGTGTCGCGGCGTCCGCATGGGACAGCACCGGCACTTCACGCGGGCGCCAGCTCCGGGTTGTGGGGTCGAACGTCTCCTTCACGCGGCGGTCCGCACTCTGGCGATAGAACCCGCTGCCCGACTTCCGCCCTTTCTGCCCCTGCGTCAGCATGGCTGCCACCAGTTCAGGCTCGGCCTCGTAAGCCTGCACGGCATCACCAGCCGGCAGGGCCTGCTGCAAGGAACGGATCAACCCCGGCATAAGGTCGATCCCGATCAGATCCCATAATCCGAACATACCCGTGCTGGGAAAGCCGAAGGGGCGTCCCATGACAGCATCCGCCAGCTCAGGCGAAATGCCCAGTCTCAGGGCCTCTCCCAAGCCCGCGGCCAGCCAGTAGCAACCAATCCGGTTGGCTATGAATCCGGGCGTATCCTTGCATGGAACAATGGTTTTTCCCAGGACATGGTCTATGAAGAGGCTGGCTCGTTCCACGGTTTCATATTTGGTCCGAGGCCCTGATACCAGTTCCAGCAACCGCATATGACGCGGCGGGTTAAAGAAATGCGTAATCAGCATATCGCCCGCAAGCTCTGGCGAGGCGCTGGCCACCAGCTCGGCCAGAGGAATGGTGGAAGTATTGGACGAAACAATACACCCCGCCCTGCGCACCGTATCTATCTGCGCGAACAGAGCGCGCTTGATGTCGAGCCGTTCCGCAACGGCCTCCACAATCCAGTCGCAGTCTTGCAAAAGACCCAGATCTGTTCTGGTACTGCCTGTCGTCACCCGCGCGGCGAATTCGGGCATCATAAACCCGCCCGCCTTCACCTGCCGCGCGACCCCGTCGGCCGCCACTTGTCCGTCCAGATCGAGCAGCACGACATCCACGCCACAACTGGCCATGTGGGCGGCTATGCCCGCACCCATGGTGCCTGCGCCGATCACGCCGCATTTACGAAATATATCGCCTTTATAAGACATGTCTTGTTCCTTGCGGATTATGGGCCATGCAGTGGGATATTCTGCCTACATGCCGACATAGATCGGACCACCGCCGCCTTCGGGCGGTGTCCAGGTAATGTTCTGTTCCGGATCTTTGATGTCGCAGGTCTTACAATGGACACAGTTCTGCGAATTTATGGTGAAACTATCTGATCCATCTGGTGATTTTGTAATTTCATACACACCCGCCGGGCAGTAGAGGCGCGCTGGCTCCCCGTAAAGCGGCAGATTTCGCCGCAATGGAGCGGTAGGGTCGGCCAACTTCAGGTGGCAGGGCTGATTTTCCGCGTGCGTGGTTCCGGACAGGAACACGGAGGACAGGCGGTCAAAAGTCAGAACATGATCCGGCTTGGGATAAGTGATGGGCATCACCTCCTCCAGAGGCTTAAGCGAGGCCCAGTCCGGCTTGTCATGACTCAGCGTACCAAAAGGTGTTTTCCTGAAAAGGGTTTGACACCACATATCCAGCGCGCCAAGCGCCGCACCCGCGGGCAGCCCATAGCGTGACCAGAGCGGCTTGACATTTCGCACCGGAAAAAGATCCCGACCGATGGAGCTATCGCGCCAACCATCTCGCCATGCGGCCAGTTCTGCGGCACCGGGGTCCGCCACAATCGCATCGGCAACCTGTATGCCAGAGGCAATAGCATTGTGCGATCCCTTGATGCGGGGCACATTCATGAAACCCGCCGCGCAGCCAATCAACGCTCCGCCCGGAAACGTCAGGCGCGGCACGGCCTGCCAGCCGCCTTCCGTCAGGGCACGTGCGCCGTAGCTGATCCGCCTGCCCCCCTCGAGCAGGGTGCGCATAGTCGGATGGGTCTTGAAACGCTGGAATTCATCAAAAGGCGAAAGCGTTGGATTTTGATAATCCAGATGCACGACAAAACCGACAGTCAGGAGATTATCCTGCCCATGATAGACAAAGGAGCCTCCGCCTGTTTTACGATCAAGAGGCCAACCGAGGGTATGGACGATACGGCCGGGCACCACACGGCCGGGCGGCAGTTCCCAGACTTCCTTCAGCCCTGTGCCAAACTTCTGGAAGCCAGACTGCGCATCCAGTCCGAAATGCGCCATGGCGACCTTGCTCAATGAACCGCGAGCACCTTCAGCCAGCAACGTATGCTTTGCTCGCAGTTCCATACCTGGTGTGTAGTTTTTCGAATGGGTGCCGTCTTTGTTAATCCCCATATCCCCTGTCACGACACCCGCGACACGGCCCGCTGGATCAAACAGAAATTCCGTCGCGGCAATCGCCGGGTAAATATCAACCCCAAGCTCTTCGGCTTTTTTCGCAAGATAGGCCACGACCTTACCCAGAGAGCCGATAAAGCAGCCCTTATTACTCATCAGCGGCGGGAACAGCCTTTCCGGCAGGGAAATGGCCCGCTCTGATGTCAAAAAAGCAAAATGATCTTGCGTCACCTCGGTTTGAAGCGGGCGATCCGGGTCTTTCCGCCAATCCGGCAAGAGCGCGTCCAAAGCCGAGGGGTCCATAACCATACCGGAGAGACTATGCGCCCCGGGCTCTGCCCCTTTTTCCACAACGATCACCGTCATGTCCGGCGCACGCTGCTTAATCCGGATAGCGGCCGCGAGTCCCGCAGGCCCTGCCCCCACAATCACCACGTCGCAGGTCACATGGTCACGTTGCGTCACGTCATCCATCGCCAGTGCCTTTCTGCAGGAATATGCTTCCTACTTTACAACCAAACATTTGTTAGAATTCAAGGAAGGCAATTTTTTGCGTGCTGTCGAGAGAAAATGCACATAGACATGGTCACAGCTTCATGAGCAGGCGCTTTCCCGCCGGCTCGCGCTGCCTGTATCCGCCCTTGTTGTCCGGTTCCCAATGAAACGATCCGCCCCGCCCGCCACCGCCTCCAGAAGCTCGCGCGCCAGACCCGCGAAGGACGTGTCTACTCGTGCACGCCCCCAGCCTAAAGGCGGAAAACTGCGCCCCCCAAAGCACGAAGAGCACGCTGACAGGCGACATGAAATTCTAGAAATAGCAGGGGAGCTGTTCGCCGAACGAGGCTACCGGGCCACATCGATTCGCGACATTGCGGAACGGGCTGGCCTGCTGGCGGGATCGCTCTATTATCACATCCGCTCAAAAGAGGCCCTGTTCGTGGAAATCCACAACACGGCGCTAGCTGCGGCGGCTACGCGTATCCACAAAGCGCTGGAAGGGCTGACAGACCCATGGGCGCGCCTACAGGCCGCTTGCCTGGAAATGCTCGAAATCCAGCTCAACTCAGCCTCGTTGACGCTACCGATCATGAACAATCTGCGGAGCGTGCCCGCCAACGTCCGCGATGTGCTTATCCAGCAACGCGACGATTTTGAAATGATTTTCCGGGAGCTGGTCGCGGACCTGCCACTCGACGATGATATAGACAGAAACCTGTACCGCATCCTGCTGCTTAGCCTGCTGAACTCAGCCGATGGATGGTTCCGGGAAGGACGTCTTTCCCGCGCAGAAATCGCTGTCCAGATTCTCAGGATTTTCCGGCATCAGCGCCACGGTAACTGATAGCCTTCCTTACCCGGCAAGCAGTCCCGAATATCGATTGGCCTTACGGAGTCAGCCTCCGCAACAGGCTGCCAGTCTGTTCACCACCGTTCGGGCCTGTTGCAGAAGTTCGGGCATATCCAGTCCGGGTATATGTCCATCACGCACCACCACGCGTCCAGCCGTCAGCACATAACGCACGGAAGCAGCGCCGCACGCCACGGGAGCCAGCAACAGATCCGCCATACCGGCATGTCGGAGTTGGCTGACATCATGCACGGCCAGATCGGCCGACATCCCTTCCGCCACCGCGCCAATATCCGGCAGCCCGAGTATCCGAGCCCCTTCGCGCGAACTCCAGCGCACCACGTCTTCGCACCGCAGTACCCCCGCCCCGTGCACAAAGCGATGGAGCAGCCAGGCCGTGTGCATCTCTGCCCCCATGTCACAGGCTTCGTTTGATGCCGCGCCATCAACCGCCAGCGACACCCGTCCCCCGGCTCGCTCCAGCGCTACGGCGGGCGCTATACCTGAGCCGAGCCGTCCATTACTTTGCGGGCAATGCGCCATCCCTGTATCTGTCTGCGCCAGAATGGCGATTTCACTTTCGTCCAGATGCACCAGATGCGCGAACCATACATCCGGGCCAACCCAACCATGTTCGGCCACAAACTGCACGGGCCGCATGTTGTACGTTTCCAAACAGTAACGCACGTAGTTCTGCGTTTCGGACAAATGCGTATGTAGGCCGATTTTCATGGAACGGGCCGCCACCGCCATATCCCGCAACTCCTCCGGCGTTACCCCCCATGTCGGTGTATTGGGTGCTATGGCGATACGGCGCATACTGTCTGGTGCCGGGTCATGATAACGTGACACGAGATCTGACGTATGGCGCAGCATTTGCTCCAACGTCTGGGTAGGTGCTGGAATAATATCGTCCGTATCGAAACGGCGTGTCCGTGTGGTGCCTCCTCTGGCCAGAACCAACCTCATACCCATCTGCTGCGCCGTTTCGAACAGGATCGCCGCCGGGTCATAATCGTAAGAGTCCGCAAAGAGATAGTGATGGTCAGCGACTGTCGTGCAGCCGGACAGCAGAAGCTCTGCCATGCCTATTCTGGCAGCCGTCTGCAACGCTTCCTCATCCAGATAACGCCAGTACATAGTGGGCACCAGACGTAACCAGGTTTCCAACGGTGCATTGATAGCCGAGGGAATACCCTTGAGCACACTCTGGAACAGATGATGATGCGTGCTGACCAGACCGGGTGTAACCACACCACCGCGCGCATCCAGCACATCATCATCCGGCAGCACGTTCACCGCCCCGATTGCTGCTATCCGCCCCTTGCTGATACGGATATCGCCTGTCCGTCTCTCATCCGCGCCGTGCAAGCCAGTCAGGATGCCAGACGCGTTACGGATGACAACATCGCGCCCGATCCCATGATAATCCATGCTGCAAGCACTCATACAGGCATGACCTTTGCCTGCTCCACAAAACGGTTGGTAAATGCCGACCGCCAGTCCACCGTAGGAGCCAACAGATCATTGGCTACCATGAAATCGAACGTGTCTTTCCAGCGGGCTTCCGTCATTGTGCCCAATCCTTTTTCCGAAGCCTCGCCCCCTTCCACCACTCTGGCATCAACCATGGCCTTGTGCCCAAAAACGATCTGCCCTGTCGTCATACGTGGATTGGCTTTGCGGATGAGGGCATTACCCGGCTCTGGATCGGCCATATAGTCACGCCAGCCAAGGAGCGAGGCGAGAACAAATGCCTGCACCATTTCTTCGTTCCTGCTTGCCGTGGCATGAGTCGTCAGCACCGGCGTGCCATAGGGCGGATAGCCGATATCCTTGAACGGAAAAAACCGTGTCGCGATGCCATGCTGGCCCGCCTCATACGGCTCCGACGAGGCATACGCCTGCACCGCCATGCCGGGATCGAGAAAAAACGGCTGCAGATTAAACGTATAAGGCCGTGCCTGCCCAAGACTATAGCCGAACTTGCGGCACAACCACCCCCAATAGGACGCATGGGCCGGGCTGGAAATCAGAATGGGGTGACCACGCAGCGCCGCCAGATCGGTAATACTGTCATGGGTCATCAGCCCCTGCAGGTCATGCTGGAACGATGCCATAACCGTCACCAAAGGCATGCCCGCCTGCACACCCCGCAGGGTCTGGAAGTCGTAACCACTGACAAAAGTAGCCTGCCCTGCCGCCAACAACTGCATGGTGTTGACCTGCGGCCCGCCCATATCAACCTGCACATCCAGCCCGTGCTGGGCATAGAACCCACGCGCAATAGCCTGATAAAAGCCACCGACCTCCGCTTGGGCAAACCATGAAAGCACCATACGCACCGGCGTAGCAGCCCTGACAATGGAAAAGGGCGCCACACAGGCCGCTGCTCCCCCACCGATCGCGGAAAGAAGTGTTCGACGGGTCAGAGTCATCTTGCGGGCCTTCCGCGCCATTAGTTCCGATTATGATATGTTCATACAAAAGGTGGGTCTTCAGGAAGACTTAAAATAGCGCACAATCCGGTGCTTTTTTTGCAACGCCACGATGCTTGATCTACGTGAAATTACATGCCCTATAAGCAGGCGGGCTGTTACGGCAAAGGAACATTAATATGTCGCAATGGTGTGCTCTCCTTCACCCTGTTTTCATAAACAGAGCGGCTAAAACCGTCATCATAGGCTCTCTGGCGGCGTTCGGGCTGCTTGTAGCGTTCAACAATATCACTGACTACACCTCCAACTTCACCTTTGTACGCCATACGCTCAGCATGGACACCACCTTTGCCGGCAACGCCCTGATGTGGCGGGCTATTTCATCTCCTCCGCTGTGGCATAGTGTCTACGGCCTCATCATCGCGGGCGAATCACTGACCGGCCTTGTTTACGCCTGCGCTGCCTTGCAGATGGCCCGCGCTATCAGAGCTGATACAGCAGACTTCGAGCGGGCCTGCGCTCTTGTGCCCGCCGGGACAGCACTGGGCTTTCTGATCTGGTTTTTCGGTTTTTCCGTAATCGGGGCAGAATGGTTTGTCATGTGGCAATCCCCATCATGGAATGGCCAGCAGCCCGCTTTCCGATTTTTCATCACCATGCTGGCAGCGTGCATCTATGTGCAGCAACCCGAACAGGCCCGTTAGTTTTTGTGCATTTACCATACCGGGGGACTGGCTCAATCATGTCTGAAAGCGTCGTCAGCATTTATGAAGCTGAAAAAACCTTCGGCACAGTGCAGGGACTGGCCCCCATTACTCTGGAAATTCGCCCCGGTGAAATCGTCAGTCTGATCGGGCCTTCTGGCTGTGGTAAAAGCACATTGCTAAAACTGGTGGCAAACCTGCACAACCCGAGCAAAGGCCGACTAACATGGTGGGGTGAGAGTTTTAACGCGGTGGGACGCGAAGGGCGCAGGCTCTCCTTCGTGTTTCAGGACCCCACACTGATGCCATGGGCCAATGTCAGAACCAATGTCCGCTTGCCGCTTGATCTGGCAGGAACTCCCCGCAGGCAGGCTCAGGACAGGGTATCGGAAGCTCTGGCAATGGTAGGGCTTTCCCACGCAGCCGGGCGGTTTCCCGCCCAGCTTTCAGGAGGCATGAAAATGCGTGTCTCCATCGCGCGCGCACTGGTCACGCGACCCAACCTGCTGCTGATGGATGAGCCCTTTGCCGCGCTGGATGAACTGACCCGCAACCGCCTTGATGAGGACATGGTCAGGCTATGCGCTCAGGATGGTCTGACTATGCTCTTTGTAACCCATTCGCTTTATGAGGCGGCCTTCCTGTCCTCACGCGTCATTGTCATGGCCGCACATCCCGGCCGGATTTATGCTCAATATGAAATTGATCCAACCATCATACGCGACGAACACTTCCGCTTGAGCAACGACTTCGCCATTATCTGCCGCGATCTTGACAGACTGCTCACCGAAGCGTCGCACCATAGCCATCTTGCCGATGAGGTTGCCTGAGCTATGCTCTCACGTCTTTTTTCCCTCGCCGCTCCGGTTCTTGTCGGTCTTGTTTTCCTGTGCTGCTGGCAGATAATCTGCCGTCTGGAGGCTATTCCCCCCTATATCATGCCCGCGCCAACCGATGTTACTGTCGCACTACTCGAAAATGGCGGCACACTGTTCCACGCTCTATACAGCACACTTGTGGTCACGTTGAGTGCGTTGCTCCTGTCGGTTGTGCTTGGCGCGCTTGCTGCCTTTACACTTGTACAAAACCGGTTCATTGAGCGCAGCCTTATGCCGTATGTCGTACTCATGCAGGTAACACCCATTGTCGCCATTGCTCCGCTTATCATTATTCTGGTCAAAACCACAGTCGCCGCACTGATCATCTGCGCAACGCTCATTGCCATTTTCCCAGTTATATCCAACACCTTGCAGGGGCTACACAGTGTTGACCCCGGATTGCGGGCGTTTTTTCTCATGCACAAGGCAGGACGCCTGAACATGTTGCTACGACTGCAAATACCCAGCGCATTACCCATGTTTCTGGCGGGTGTACAAATCTCAAGCGGGCTGGCGCTGGTCGGCGCGGTAGTCGCCGAGTTCGTGGCCGGAACAGGCGGTAACAGCGCTGGACTAGCCTACGAAATTCTTCAGGCCAGCTTTCAGATGGATATTCCCCGTATGTTCGCAGCCCTGTTCATGATCACCCTCACCGGCCTGACCCTTTACATGGCCACCAGTAGCCTGCGCAGACTGGTCCTCCGTCACTGGCACCAGTCCGACCACACGGACGGAAAAACAGCATAATACAAATTGACATAAAGTAGCACTCCGCTTTACCTTGTCATGAGAGTAGAAGCGGTCGGAATGACTTTCTCATTCTGGGCATTGCTCCACCGTGCCGGTGCGTGGGTGGATTGAGCATGAACCGTATTCAAATCTCTTTCCTGCCTAAACGTAAGAAAACTGAACAGCACACTGTTGTGCAGAGCGGCGCGGTTCCCCATTTCTGATACCCTTAGGAATGCTATGACCATCTCTCCGCAGACATCCTACGCCATGGAAGAGCTCCGGCGCGAATCCACAATCGGCCATATGGGCACAACCATTACCCGTGCCATACCCTGCATCGACCTGGCATCGTTTGAAAAACGCCGGGCGGACATTACCGAAGCGCTCTGGGAAGCCGCCACCGTGCATGGCTTCTTTCAAGTCATCAACCATGGCATTTCAACAGAAGAAATTGACACAGCCTTTGAACAGGCAAAGAATTTTTTTGACATGCCCATGGCAGCGAAGCAAGGCCTTGAAAAACAGCCCACCCGCAACGCAGGATGGGAGTATCGTGCTCAGGTTCGCCCTTCAACCGGCACACCGGACAATAAGGAATCCTACCAGATCACTCTGCCGGAAATGAACGGACTGTGGCCTGAGGCGTCCCTGCTGCCAGGTTTTCAGGACGCCTTGCTCAAGTTTGAACATCATAACTGGCTTGTTGCCATGAAAATTCTGTCCTGCTTTGCGGACAGGCTTGGTTTCAGCAGTGATTTTTTTGAACACTGCTGCGCACGTGCTTCATCCGGGTATCAATGCACACTACGCCTGATCCATTACATGAGTATGGAAAATGCCAAGCCCGAGGACTTCAAATACTGGCGGGCGGGAGCACATTCAGACTTCGACTGCCTGACATTGCTGCACCTGCGTGAGAATGAGGGGGGGCTGCAGGTCTGCCCCGGTCATGATGTGGACTCCCACTCATGGACGGAGGTAAAGCCCATTGCCGGGGCCATAACCTGTAATATTGGTGACATGCTCATGCGCTGGAGCGATGACAGGCTGAAATCCACCCTGCATCGTGTTCGAATGCCACAGCCGGGCGAATATCTAGGCCCGCGCCTGTCTATTCCCTTTTTCTGTCAGGCAAACCGTGAGGCCGTGATCGAAGGGCCGCAGGGCAAATATCCACCAATTACAGCGGAAGACTATATCTACCAGCGACTGCACGCCAATTTTGTGCAGAAACATTCATAAGATACCAGCCCAGTCAAGTGGGGCTGTTTCAGCCCCCCTGACACAATGCAACGGAAAGCTGGTTGTGCCGTGCCACCAGTGCCAGCATATCCATATCGCAAAGCTGGCCATCCTGCACTCTCACTCGGCCGTTTATCATGCTGAATGCTACGGTAGAAGGCGCACAGAACACCAATGAAGCCAGAGGGTCCATCTGGGCGCCAGCATAACCAAGCCCGCGCAGGTCAAAGGCCACAATATCGGCCGCCTTTCCGGGGGCAATCTGGCCTATGTCATCACGCCCCAGCACCTTTGCTCCTCCCCTGGTCGCCAGGGCCAGCATGTCACGAGCACTAGCCATAGCATGGTCAGACAAAGGCCGGTTATCCTCTGGCGCATCCTGCGCGGACAGCAGACGCGCCACAAGCATGGCCTGTCGCGCCTCAGCCAGAATATGCGCGCCATCGTTCGAAGCGCATCCATCTACCCCCAGTCCGACTGGCACCCCATGACGCACCATCTGCCGCACAGGAGCAATGCCGGAGGCCAGGCGCATGTTTGAGCAGGGACAATGCGCCACCCCGGTGCCAGTTTGCCCAAAACGGGCCATGCCGGGCGCATCCAGCTTTACACAGTGCGCGTGCCACACATCAGCGCCAAGCCAGCCTGCGTCCTCCGCATATTCAGCCGGAGTGCGGTTAAAACGGGCACGGCAGTATTCCACATCATGCTGATTTTCGGCCAGATGCGTATGCAGCCGTGTGCCGGTGGCGCGGGCCAGTGCCGCCATGTCGCGCATCAACCCCTGACTGACTGAAAACGGCGAACATGGCGCCCCTCCCACTGTCAACATGGAGAACGGTGCAGGGTCGTGATACGTCTCGATCAGCCGCAACGTATCGCGCATAACGGCGCGCTCATCTTCCACCAGCCCATCGGGCGGCAAGCCACCCTGACTTTCGCCCACGCTCATAGCCCCCCGACAGGCATGAAAGCGCATGCCCATACCAGTCGCGGCTTCGATCTCGTCATCCAGTCGGCAACCATTGGGAAAGAGATACAGATGATCGCTGCTTGTAGTACAGCCAGAAAGCATCAGTTCCGCTATGGCCGTACGGGTCGAAACACGCAGCATCTCGGGCGTGAGACCAGCCCAGATAGGGTATAGAACCTTCAGCCACCCAAAAAGGGAAGCATCCTGCGCAGCCGGAACCGCTCGCGTCAGTGACTGGTACATATGGTGATGGGTATTAACCATGCCGGGCATGACCACATGCCCGGACAGATTCCAATACTCATCCGCAGCAGGAAGCGACGCACCGCTCCCTACCGCGATAATCTGCGCTCCCTGCACAAGCACCCAGCCGTCCTCATGCTCGGTGCGGACATCGTCCATCGTGGCAAGGCACTGAGCCCCATGCAGGAGAATCCGCTTTTCCATTATCAGACAGGATGTTTCAAAACGCAGTGGACACTGTGCCGGTCATGTTAAAGCGCGGTTCCACCATAAAGGAGTTGCCGTACCCCGTAGAGCCGGGGGCATAGTTATTATAGACGGTAGCTGGGTCGTTCTTGCTGTAAACAGCCCCCATGGCGCCAGTCCTAACGATCGAACCTGTCAGGTTAGCAAAATTCAGCCGGAATGTGGGAGACTTCAGGAAGCTTACCGGCTTGAAATGGTACCCCAGAGCAAGGCTGTCAGTCACGTAGCCGGGAATTCTCTGATCACCAGCGACACTGACAGATTGCGGACCGGTGTAATGCACGGTGCCGTTGAAGAAGAAACCTTTGTATTTATATGTCAGGCCAAAATTCGCCATGACTGTCGGCGCCATAATCGCCTGTGTGCCCTTGGAGTTGAGCATGACGCCCTGATACGGATCGTACACGTTGCTATCCTGCGTGGCGTGCAGATACTCGACAGAGGCATACGGGCTGAAGCCATAATATTCTCGGCCAGCAATCATGAAATCAAACCCACGCATCGTCTGGCTGCCGATGGAAAACGGCCGGTAATTGTTCATGCCCATGTACTGATCAACAATGCGGTTCGTAACATTGTAGTTAAAGAACGACAGATCAATCATCACATAGCGGTTGTGGTAGCGATAGCCGAGTTCTTCCTTGATAGAATACTGGTTCTTTGGAATAGGCACATCGGTATAAAGCCAGCCCATGTCGTTCTCGGTCGGCTGACGGTAATCACCTTCGGCATTGAAATAAATCTGGTTCTGGCTGTTGATATTATAGCTGATGGAAAACTGCGGTAATGGTGCCGTTGTATTCGCGCCCTGTGCGCCGTAATAGTCGGTGTTCCAGGCATTGGACATGACAAACTTGAAACCGCCCCTGATCAACAGCTTATCATGCAGATAGCGTGCCGTGTCCTGCACAAAGAGAGAGTGAATTTCGTACCCTGCCTTCTGCCTGTCTCCCGCAGACTTCCGATACTCGAGCGAGTTGGGACTTGGCGCACCGCCACCCGGCAAAGCATAGCTGGAAGGATAGGAACGATCCGTCTGGCTGTTATTGTACCAATACCCGAATGAAAGATGGTTATGGTTATCTATGTCGTAACCAAGAATGGCTGTTGCCCCAACAATCATATCGCCATGCTCCTGAAAATAATTCAGAACATTGCGGGTAACACCGTTAGTTGTCTCCTGCCCGCTTGGCGAGGAGCTCCACCCCTGCCCAAACGCCATATAAGGGCGAAGGTCGAAGGTGACGCGTGAGGGCAACACAAAGTGCATCGGTGCACTGAGGAGGATCTGGTTCCAGTGGTTAAAGTTGTTCTTCCAGTAATTGATATTCTGCGGATCAGAAGAACGCCCCCACCCCTGCCCGGTCCGTTGGTAGGTCTGGAATTCCTGCTGGTTCGGATAATTGTCGATAGTCCAGTCGGACCCGTTCCATGAAATGAACATGCGGGCATTGGAGCCGTTGTTCCAGTCCTTGCGAACCCCAAAGTCGATATGTTTGCGCTGGTTGATCCCTGCCCCCATCCAGCTACGGGCATGGGTGTTGGAAAACGAAAAGTAGGAGCGAATGCCCGTACGGCCGATATCACCGCTTTCAAAGCGGATGAATTCGCGTGAGAGATTATTCGTGCCGTATGAAAAGTCCATCATACCGCCATATTTGTGCGACGGCGTGTAGGTCTGTGATTCGATTACCCCGCCTGCGGCAGACATAACCGGCAGATCACGTGCCGCACTCCCGGGCGTAATGCTGACCTGTTCCACATTCTCGGAATCAACATTCTCAGCCAGATATTTGGCCTGCCCCACGGGCGCGCCATCCAGCAGGATTGCCATATCCAGATCAGTCAGACCACGGGTCTGAATCTGCCCCCCCTCCATGCCGGACGAATCTGGTGTGGTAATGTTTACACTCGGCAAATTCTTGATCAGATCAAGCGCTGTCGAAACCGGGTTCCGGGTTTCGATATATTCTTTGGTGACAGTCTGCACAGCGTTGGGCGCTGTCTCCAGCCTCATCATGCCGCCGCCACCTGCACGCTTCCTGCGCGAGGAGGCAACCGACACTTCCTCCGCTCCGCGGGATTCAAGGGCCTTGGGTTCGGCTTTCTTTCGCACATGCGTGGCGGAAACCACGGGCGCGTGCGCCGCAGGGGCGGTTTCCGCCGGAGCAGAAGCAGCGCGCGCCTGCGATACTGATGACCACACACCAAACGCGCTAACCAGACAGGATAATGTCGCGAGACGCTGGCGATAGCTCAGACGAAAACAAGACCCTCGGCCGCGAACAGCGGATCGGACGGACATAATGCGAACCCCCACAGTTAAGGCAGGACAGACTGATACAGCGGACATAAACGATGCGATATCGATATATAACTGTCGGAAGTGTTCCAAACAAAAGCAAAAAAAACACTCCTTTGTTGCCTTTAAGAGAACGCCTTGCGTACGGTTTTCTAGAACGCAACGTTGTCTTTTTTTATTTTGAGAGAACGCTCAAAACCTGCCTATACTTTGCGCTACAGCCTTGTTTCGTCACATGGTTGTGCGTGTTCCCGCTTGTAGACTTCAAAGGATAAAAGCCACCATCATGCTGTCATCCATCCCCCTATCGCCTGAAGTTTCCGCTGGAAAGCGGGCGGTAAGCCGCTGCGACAGCCTGGGCGTTCCACCTTTTTCCGACACACCGGCAGGGCTTTTCCGTGCCTATCTTTCACCCGCCCATGCTGCAACACTTGAGCAGGTCGGGGCGTGGATGCGCGAAAGCGGCATGTCCACCCGTATCGATGCAGCCGGTAACCTGATCGGCCACTATGATGGACTGACCCCCGATGCCCCCGTTCTGCTCATTGGTTCTCATCTGGATACGGTCCGCAATGCCGGACGCTATGATGGCGCTCTGGGCGTTATGCTGGGTATAGAGGTGGTTTCCTTTTTCCATAAACAGCAGAAGCGTTTTCCTTTCGCGCTTGAGGTTATCGGCTTTGGGGATGAGGAAGGCTCGCGCTTTCCTGTTTCCATGCTGACATCGCGTGCGGTGGCTGGCACACTCCCAACCCTGCCCGCTGCCCTGCACGATGCAGCCAATGTCTCGCTGCATGACGCACTGCATGAAAACCACCTTGATCCAGCCCGTTACATGGAGGCGGCCCGACCGCCTGGAACGGTGCTGGCTTATCTGGAAGCCCATATCGAGCAGGGGCCTGTTCTCGATACTCTCGGCGAGGCCACAGGCATTGTTACCGCCATTGCTGCTCAGCACCGCTACCATGTAACCATAACCGGCGAGGCAGGCCATGCGGGTACCATTCCCATGCCCCTGCGGCATGACGCATTGGCTGCCGCTGCGGAAGCCATCCTTGCCATCGAACAGACCGCAAAGGACGGCCCTTCTGATCTTGTCGCAACAGTCGGACAACTTGAGCTGGAACCGGGCGCGCCCAACGTAGTACCGGGCTCCGTGCGCCTCAGCATTGATGTGCGTGCCGGTTCCGATGCAGCCAGAGATCAGGGCGCGGCACAGATCTGTGCACAGATCGAAGCCCTCGCCAACAGGCGGGGGGTCTCCCTTACCATTCAACGCCAGCACGACCTGCCCGCGACCTGTTGCGACCCGCAGCTCACCGCCCTGCTGGCCCGCTCTGCACGCCGTATCAACGGATCAGAGCCGCATTTTCTTGTCAGCGGCGCAGGCCACGATGCCATGATCATGGCGGCCCTGGCACCGGTCTGTATGGTCTTCATCCGGTGTCATAAAGGCATCAGCCACAATCCGGCTGAATCTGTATCAGCCCAGGACACAGAAAAAGCATTCGAAATCATGGTTGATTTTATAATCAGCTTTTCTGAAAAAAACGAAACAGAACAGGAATTCTGATCCCATGAGCCGGCCCCCCTTCCTTCAGATTGATCCACCACAGCGTCTGCTCATGGGGCCAGGGCCGATCAACGCCCATCCACGCGTGCTGCGTGCCATGTCTGCCGACATGCTGGGGCAGTTCGACCCGGAAATGACATTCTACATGAACGAAACCATGGCGCTGTACAGACAGGTTTTCATGACAGAAAACCGCCGGACGTTCCTGGTGGATGGCACCGCCCGCGCAGGCATAGAGGCGGCATTGGCCTCTCTCATCGAACCGGGAGCGATCACGCTCATTCTGCGCACAGGGCGCTTTGGTCTTCTGCTTTCTGAAATCGCTGAACGACTGGGGGCTGATATCCGCGTTCTGGATCTGCCGTGGGGGGAAACCGCAACGCCCGACCAGATCGAAGAGGCCATAAAACAGCACCGCCCTCGTGTTTTCGCCTGCATTCATGGCGATACCTCCACCACCATGGCCCAGCCTCTTGATGGCATAGGGGAACTGTGCCGCCGCTACGATGTTCTGTCTTATGCGGATGTAACCGCAACACTGGGGGGAATGCCTGTCCGGACGGATCAGTGGGGGATCGATATCATATCGGGTGGATTGCAGAAATGTATGGGCGGGCCGCCGGGTTCCGCACCTATCACCATTTCCGACAGGGCGGCGGACTTCATCATGAGCAGGCGTCATGTCGAGGCGGGTATCCGCTCCAGTAGCCAGACCGATGGATCACGCATACGCATTGCCTCAAACTATTTCGATCTGGCCATGATCATGGATTACTGGTCGGAAAAACGCCTGAACCACCACACAGAAGCGACAAGTATGCTCTACGCTGCGCGCGAGGCAGCCTGCATCATTCTGGAGGAAGGACTGGAAAACCGCTTTGCCAGACACACTCAGGCCAGTACCGCGCTGATAGCCGGGCTTCGCGCCATGAACCTGGAAATTTTCGGTCAGGACGCCCATCGCATGACCAATGTCACAGGGCTCTGGATACCGGAGAATATCAATGGCGAAGCCGTGCGCACCCGTATGCGTGAGGATTTCGGTATAGAAATCGGCACGGCCTTCGGCCCGTTGGCGGGTCGGATCTGGCGTATTGGAACCATGGGATACAATGCCGTCAAACATAAGGTTCTGCTGACACTCGGCGCGCTGGAAGCGGCTCTGGCGGCTGAGGGATACCCTGTGCCACGGGGTGCCGCCGTCGATGCCGCACTTGCCTGTTGGCCCTAGGGCCTTCCGCGCTATCCAGGGAGCCAACGCCATGGAACTGAACAACCCGGTGGTTGTGGAGCAGGTTCGCCAGAGTTCCGACCGCTACGAAACAGCCCTGGCAGACAACGATACCCGCACACTGGACACCCTGTTCTGGGGCGGGCCGGAAGCTGTGCGCTATGGTATCGGTGAAAACCTTTACGGGGCGCAGGATATTGCCACCTTCCGTCTGGCCCGTACGGGCGGCTCGCCACAGCGTCGCATCCTGCGCCGCGTCATTGTCACAACCGGCACCGATAATGCCGTAGTCAGTCTGGAATTCCAGCGTCAAAACACCACCCGTATCGGCCGCCAGATGCAGACATGGATACGCACCCATGACGGCTGGAAAATTCTCGCCGCCCATGTCTCGCTCATGGCGGCGCACCCGGAAACGGAACAGCCCGCCCTGTAAGGAAGGAGAACGCCCCGATGCCAGTACCACACGGCACTCCTGCCGAAACGATCAGCCCCGCAGAGATCATACGTGCGCAGGCAGCCGCCCTTGGTCTCGAACTGACGGACGCACAACTGCCCGGCGTTCTGGACAATGCCGCCCTGCTGGCGCGCTACGCAGCCCTGGTCAATGCCGTGCCGCTGCCCGATACATGCGAACCCGCCTTTGAGTACACACCATGATCAACCCGGTAACTGACCTGCCCTCTACCCCGCTCCCCCGTTTTGCTACAGCGCGCGCCATCGCTCAGGCTGTGCGGGCAGGCCACAGAAGCGCCGTGTCTGTGATACAAGACACCTTTTCCAACATGCGCGCAGTAGACCCGGCACTGAACTGCGTCACCCATATGCTGGAACAGGATGCCCTGGAACAAGCGGCCCGGATTGATTGCGCACGACAGGCCGGTGCTTCCCTGCCGCCTCTGGCGGGCGTACCGTTCGGGGTGAAAGACCTGTTCGACATTGCTGGCCATGTCACCACGGCCGGGTCAAAAGTGCTGCGCCATGCGCCGTGCGCCCGACAGGACGCCGCGATTGTACAACGCCTGAAAGCCGCCGGGGCCATTCCTGTAGCAAAGTTGAACATGGACGAGTTCGCCTATGGTTTCGCAACCGACAACGCACATTACGGCATAACCCGTAATCCGCATGATCCCACGCGGATGGCAGGGGGCTCATCCGGCGGGTCAGCCGCGGCTGTGGCGGCGGGCGTGCTGCCGTTTACACTCGGTTCCGACACCAATGGTTCCATCCGTGTGCCAGCCGCACTGTGCGGCACATGGGGCATAAAACCCACCTTCGGCCGCCTGCCACGGGATGGTGCCTATCCTTTTTCAGCCAGTCTGGATGTTGTCGGCTCTTTCGCTGGAACACTGGATGACCTGATCGACACATTCCACATCATGGATGGCGTAGCATCCGACGATGCGCCCGCCGAGCCCGATGCTGCCTCGCTGAGGGTTGCCCGCCTGGGAGGCTGGTTCGCATCCAGCCTGAGCCCGGCTCTCACCACACTCATCGAGCAGGTCTGCACACGACTGAACGTCACGCAGACCGTAGAGCTACCACATACCGCCAGTGCCAGGGCGGCCTCCTTTCTGATTACCGCAGCCGAGGGCGGCAACCTGCATCTTCCGCGCCTGCGCCAGCAGGCCGATGACTACGATCCAGCCACCCGTGACCGCTTTCTGGCGGGTGCCATGCTTGCCTCCAGCACCTACCTCCAGGCTCAACGCTTCCGCTCCTGGTTCCATGCCCGGATTCACCAGATATTCGAACAGGTGGATGTGCTGATTGCCCCCGCCGTCATGTGCGAAGCCCCTCTGCTGGATGACCCGACCATTCTCGTCGATGGCAAGCCGGTTGCCGCCCGCGCCAATCTGGGCCTGTACACTCAACCCCTGACACTCGCGGGGGTACCCGTGCTGGCAGCACCACTGCTACAGACCCACACCCTGCCCCTTGGCCTGCAACTGGTCGCTGCCCCCGGACAGGAATCAGCCCTGTTCAGCATCGCCCGCAAACTGGAACGTGAAGGCGTGCTCGGCACCATGCCAATACCAGCACCCGAATACGCTTAACATCCGCCAGACTCTCCACCCCCACCTGAGGGGTGGAGCAGTCGTTCCACCACCTCGGCCGCGACCAGAGCCGCAATCACCTCCGGGCGCTTGTCCTTTATGCCTCGTCCTCCAATCGGGCAGACAAGAGCCTGTATGCGCTCCTCCGCCACGCCTGTCGCACGGAAGGCGTGCTCAAAACGGCGGCGTTTGGTCGCTGACCCGATCAGCCCCACGTAAACCAGATTATCGTTACAAAGCGCCGCCTCGGTTATAAGCGCGTCAAGCACATGATCCGGCGTGAGAACCAGAACACCCGAACCAGCGGGCAGGCTCTCCATCACGGCACTCCAGTCCGAGGTTACGCGCACGTCCACCCCGGCAGGTGGCTGACCGAACTCCTGCGCACGAGGGTCAACCCAGATCAGATTGAGCGGTAACAGCGCCAGCACATGCGCCAGCGCACGCCCCACATGCCCCGCGCCAAACAGGCACAGAACGGGCCGGAGCGCTCTGGCGCGCGCCATATCCTGCTCAAGCGTAACAGCCAGCTTTGGCGTCAATTTTTGCAGGCTGACATGGGCAACGCCGCCACAACACTGGCTTGTATTGCCACCACCCAGCACAAAACGCATCCGCGCCGAGCTAGTATTGCTTCCCAGCATGGCGCGGGCGCGCTCCACACAGGCATATTCCAGCGCGCCACCACCCACCGTTCCGGCCAGAGCATGTTCGCCCACCAGCATGAACACACCGGCTTCACGTGGGGTAGACCCCTTGGCCTCCGTAACCCGCGCCACCACCATTGGCGACGGATTGGCGCGCCATTGGGCAAGACAGGCCGTGATATCCATCCATGCCAAGGCCCGGAATTATCCGGCTGCCCGGCTTTTCAGCCGTTCGGCTGTACGCAAAATCTGCTCCGGCGTGGCTGGAGCATCCAGCTTCGGACAACTGCGGTAATCATCAATGCTGGCCAAAGCATCCGACATGGCATGTAATACCGCCAGTCCATGCACAAAAGGTGGCTCGCCCACTGCCTTGGAGCGGAAAATCGTCTCTTCCCTATTGGGGGCCTGCTCCAGCAACCGTACATTAAAAATCGCAGGCCGATCTGAGCAGGCGGGAATTTTATACGTACTGGGCGCATGTGTACGCAGCCGGCCAGAGGCATCCCAAACCAGTTCCTCCATGGTCAGCCAGCCAGCCCCTTGCACAAAGCCCCCTTCCACCTGCCCTATATCCAGAGCCGGATTAAGAGACTGCCCAGCGTCATGCAGGATATCCACCCGTTCTATCCGGTTTTCACCGGTCAGCAGGTCTACCGATACCTCGGCACAGGCCGCACCATAGGCAAAATAAAGAAACGGCCGCCCACGACCTGTCTGGGCATCCCAGGAGATTTTGGGCGTCTTGTAAAATCCCGATGCTGATAGCTGGATACGCGCCATATACGCAGCCTTTACCAGCGCCGTGAAAGACACAAGCGCACCACCCACACCGACGCCTTCAGGCAGAAAAACCACGCTCTCCTCAGGCGCGTTCCAGTGTCCTGCCGCAAAGGACACAAGCCGGGACTTGATCTGCCGTATGGCATCAAGCACCGCCATACCATTCAGATCGGCCCCACTTGAAGCCGCCGTAGCGGAAGTGTTGGGCACCTTGCCAGTGGTTGTGGCTGTAATACGCACCCGGTCTTCACGCAGGCCGAATTCACGCATGGCAATCTGCACCATTTTCGTGTGCAAGCCCTGCCCCATTTCGGTCCCGCCATGGTTCACCTGAACAGACCCGTCTGTATAGACATGAACCAACGCACCGGCCTGATTAAAATGAGTCGCCGTAAAGGCAATGCCGAACTTGACAGGGGTCAGTGCGATGCCGCGCCGGATGGTCTGACTATCACGATTGAAACGTCTGGCTGCGTCACGACGGGCACGATAATCGCAATCATTTGCCAGTTGCTCCATGACCTCGCGTGCAATCGCATCTTCCACCGTCATGTGATACGGCGTGATGTTGCGCGAGGCTGTGTCATACGTGTTGCGCAGGCGCACATCCAGCGGGTCCAGCCCGGTCGCAAAGGCAATCTCGTCCATAATCCGCTCCGCTGCGGCAATGCCCTGCGGCCCGCCAAACCCTCGAAATGCGGTGTTGGACTGCGTATTGGTACGAAAAGGCTCGGATCGGAGCCTTACAGCCGGATAATAATAGGCGTTATCTGCATGAAACAGCGCACGATCGGTCACCGGACCGGATAAATCAGCAGACCAGCCGCATCGTGCGGCCAGCACCATATCCACCCCATGCACCATACCGTCATTATCAAAACCAACGGTATAATCTATCGCAAAATCATGCCGCTTGCCGGTTATTGTCATGTCGTCGTCACGATCAAGCCGCAAACGTGCCGGACGCCCTGTCAACGATGCCGCCAGCGCCGCAAGGCAGGCAAACGCATTGGCCTGAGTTTCCTTTCCGCCAAACCCGCCGCCCATACGCCTTACTTCCACCGTCACCAGATTGGCGGGGAGCCCCAGTACATGCGCGACCATATGCTGGGTTTCTGTCGGATGCTGGGTGGAGGAAAAAACCCGCATTTCCCCTTCTTCACCCGGCAGGGCATAGGCGGCCTGCCCTTCAAGATAGAACTGCTCCTGCCCGCCGACGACAACGCGCCCAGAAAGCATGTGAGGCGCGGCGCGCACAGCCTCAGGGGCATCCTCTCTGGACATCAGCAATGATTTGCCGACCAGTTCACCCGCACCGTTACGCGCCTCTTCCAGAGTCAGAATAGCCGGAAGGTCTTCATACTCCACCTTGGCAAGCCGGGCCGCCCTACGCGCAGCGTACCGGGTTTCCGCCACGACGGCGAACAGGAGCTGGCCGTAGTAAAAAACCTCTCCCTCCGCCAGCAAGGGTTCATCCCCTGCGTGAACGGGGCTGATCTGATTATCACCCGGAACGTCCTGCGCCGTAATGACACGCACCACACCGGGAAACGCCCGTACGGCCTCCAGATCGAGCGATACAACCCTGGCGTGAGCCCGCATACTCAGACCGGGTGCGACATGCAGCAGGTTGGCAGGAGCCGGGATGTCATCAATATACGTGGCGCCGCCCGTCACATGCAGGCGCGCGCTTTCATGACGCAGGCTGCGCGAGGCCCCGCCCTCAACAATCGCAGCCTCGCCGCGCCCGTTCATGACCATGCTCATAGGCCAGTTCCCCGCGCAACGCCGGGGACCACTGTGCGCCATCCTTCAAGGCAAACCTGCTGCCCTTCGGCTGTTTCCTCAAAAAAACGGGAGAGCAGATTGGCCGTTATAGTAGTGCGGTACCACGCACTGCCGCGCATATCGCTCAGGGGGCTGAAGTCCTCCCGCACGGCCTCCATGGCCGCATCACGTGCCGCGCTATTCCACGCTCTACCTATCAATGCCCGTTCGGCCGCCACAGCGCGCCGGGGCACGCCCGCCATGCCACCGAAAGCCAGCCGCGCCTGCGCTATCAGCCCATCCCGCCCGAACTCCAGAGAAAACGCTCCCATTACCGCCGAAATGTCCTGATCAAAGCGTTTGGAAACCTTGTACGCCCGAAAAACCGCATTCTGCGGCTGGGTCGGAACAAACACGCCTTCGATAAATTCGCCGGGTTGCCTATCCTGCCGACCGTAATCGAGGAAATACTCTTCCAAGCACACGCAACGGCGGGCCTCTCCCTTGCGCAGATGCAAAATAGCCCCTGCGGCAATAAAAAGCGGCGGCCCATCCCCTATGGGAGAAGCATTGCCAATGTTCCCGCATACAGTGGCTGAATTCCGCACCTGAGTAGACCCAATGCGGCGTAATGTTTCCCGCGCTTCAGGCAAATGCGCAGTCAGAGCCGCCATTGCGTCCGTATAGGTAACGGCTGCACCGATCCACAGCCCCTGCGGGCTTTGCTCTATCCGGTTCAGGTCACGCGCCATCCGTACTGCGATAACATGGCCGAAATCACGCTGCTGTTTGGTCACCCAAAGGCCAACATCCGTTGCTCCGGCAACCAGAACCGCCGATGGGTTACGCGCATACAGCGCTGCCAGCGTAGCAGAATCCGTCGGCAGGCTGATTCTGCCTGCGGCGGTCATCATGTCGAGCGGCTCGTCCTCACGCAACCTGCCCAGCCGCGCGCGAATAGCCGTTTCTTCCGCATCGAAAGGATCGCCCTGCTCCCCGGCCAGTTCGCTGGCACGACGCATGGCGCGAACAATCGGAGCATAGCCGGTACAACGGCACAGATTGCCCGCCAGCGCCGCATTGATCGCGGCATCGTCCAATGCGCCGCCATTGCGCAGATGAGCCGCCATGGACATCACAAAACCGGGCGTGCAGAAGCCGCATTGCGAACCATGCAACTCCACCATAGCCTGCTGCACCGGATGCAGAATACCATCGGAGGCAGCCAGATCTTCCACGGTAAAAACCTGAGCGCCATCAAGCATCCACAGAAACTGGATGCAGGCATTCACGGCGCGCCATTGCAGACGGTCATGCTCAGACCGCACCACCATAACCGTGCAGGCTCCGCAATCGCCTTCGTTGCACCCTTCCTTGGTGCCTGTCTTGCCTTGATGCTCGCGCAGCCAGTCAAGCAGCGTGAGGGAAGGCGAAATACCCTCCAGCTCATGCAGGCGGTCCCCCAGATAAAACCTGACGTGTTGTCTCATGCGCGTGGTCTTTCCCAAGGGCGAATTACGCAACAGGGTATTGAGTGTTCAGTGGGCCACTGAATCGGGGTTGTGACGCTTGCCGTATGTCAGCAGGCGATCCTCCGGCGAAGGCATGACATCCCAGGCCAGTTTCTCACCTGCGGCCTGCGCCGCGTCTTCTGTTGCCGGCGCTGCCAGCGCCTCACGACCGTAGTTGAAGAGCAGGTGCAGAACGATCGCCGCGAGAGCGCCAAGCGTAATGCCGCTTCCAAAAATAATCTGTGCCCAGGCCGGGAAATGATCTGCGATATGAGGCTGGGCTGTCGCCATCATACCCAGGCCGACACTGGTGCCGACAATGATGGTGTTGTTCTGGTTTTCAAAATCCACCTGCGCCAGTGTCTGAATACCCGCGACGGCGACTGCGGCGAACATGGCCAGCGTAGCGCCCCCCAGCACCGGCGCGGGCACACACGCCATAAGGGCCGCAAGCTTGGGCACACACCCAAGCAGCATCATGATGAAGGCGGCCGCTGCCACCACCCATCGACTTTTCACCCCCGTTATGCGCACAAGACCAACATTTTCGGCAAAGCAGGTATAGGGAAAAGAGCTGAACACGCCGCCCAGTACCGTAGCCAGACCATCGGCCCGGATCGCCCTGGCGATATCACCCGCACTGATGCGCCGCCCTACAATCGCACCTGTGGCAAAAAGATCCCCTGTTGTTTCCAACATGGAAATGGCCATGACGATCATCATGGAAAGAGCCGGGGCAATATGAAAACTGGGCATACCGAACTGTAAAGGCGTAACCAGAGCAAAGGCAGGAGCTTGGGACACGGCATCGAAATGGGCATCTCCCAGCAGCCAGGCGACCATCGTCCCCATCACAAGCCCAAGCAGAAAAACGATAGTCGCCATAAACCCGCGTGAGAGGCGCTGCACGACCAGAATGAAGCCCAGCGTTCCCAGTCCGTAAACGACGCTGCGCAGATCAACGGGATTCTGCACCGTTCCCGCACCATGGCCATTCACGATATCATTTGCGGCCACGGGCAGCAGGGCCAGACCAATGACCAGAATGACCGAGCCCGTCACTACAGGCGGGAACAGGTGCGTAATCCGTGAAAACAACGGGGCCGCACAATACGCGAAAATACCGGCAATAATGACGGCACCAAAAATCTGATGCAGCCCCGTCATACCGCCGCCCGCAGCCACGCCAATAGCAATCATTGGCGTTACGGCCACGAAGGTCACCCCCTGCAAAAGCGGCAGGCGCACCCCGATATGACGCCCCAGCCCCACGGACTGAATGAGCGAGGCAATGCCACATGTGAACAGATCCGCCTCAATCAGATGTTCCAGAACCTCGCGGGGAAGTCCCAGCGCGCCCGCCAGTAATATGGGCACCACCACCGCAGCAGCATAAAATGTCAGCACATGCTGAAAACCATAAAGACCCAGTTGCCAAAGAGGCAGAACCATATCCACCGGATGTATGGTGCAAAACGACGAACTGTCCCCCCGGTCTTTAGAGGCCCCTACGGAGCCCTGAACATTCCGCATGACGCTCAGCTCCCTCTGTAGGTGGAATAACCATAGGGTGCCGCCAGAAGAGGAACATGGACATGTACGTCCTCGCCCAGTCCAAACAGCACCGGCACCATTGCCAGAAACGGGGGATCGGCCAGTGTCGTGCCACGAGCGGTAAAATACGCCCCGATATCGAATTCCAGACGGTACACGCCTTTACAAAGGTCCACTGCCCGCAATGCCGGGCAACGGCCATCCGCGTCAGTCCGGCCCCTGAAGAGTTCCTGCCCGCCTCCGCACTGGTCGCTGGCGTATAGCCGTAGTGCAACGCCCTCGGCCGGGCAGCCAGAAGCCGTATCCAGCACGTGTGTCGAAAGAGAACTCATTGCCGCACCCTGTCCATCAGCCTTAACGCCGCAATGGCATCGATCTGCCTGAGCGCCTCGTGCAGTTCCTCATCCGGCGTACATTCAAGACGCCGCGCGATGGATTGCATGATCACATCCTTTGTGGCCTGCCTGACACAGATCACAAACGGCATACCGAACTTCTCACGGTATGCCGCATTCAATCCGCTCAATGTTGCGTAATCATGTGGACTAAGCCGATCAAGCCCTACGCTGCCCTGCTCTCTCCCGGACTCTGCGCTGAGCTGCGGGTCAACACCCAAACGGTGGCCCAGTTCGGGGTGCGCACGTACCAGTTCGAGTTGTCTTTTTGCGTCAGCCTCCTGCACGACGCGGGAAAAGGCCGCCAGCATATCCGCGACAGACGCAAAGGGACGACTGGCCAAGGCACCCTGCGCCACCCAGGGCGAGTGTTCATACACACTCCCAAAAGCGCTCACAAACGCCTCTGGCCTGAGTGCATTTACTTCCGCCAGTGTCATGCTGTCCGGCATCATGGGGGAAATACCTTCTGCCAGTGTCGTGCGATGTCGAGCCGGGTCGCTATCCACACCCCCTCATGCCGCTGCACATGATCGATAAAGCGGGACAACGCCAGCGCCCGCGCGGGCTTACCTGCCAGACGGCAATGCAGACCAACCGACATCATCCGCCCACCCTCGGCGTACAGCATGTCAAAACTGTCCCGCAAATAACGGAAAAACTGCCCGCCTTCAGTAAACCCGTTCAACGCGGCAAATTTCATGTCATTGGCGTCCAACGTGTACGGCACGATCAACTGCGGCCGACCGTGCGAACAATCGTAATAAGGCAGGTCATCCGCGTAGGAGTCCGCATCATATACGAAACCACCCTCCTGCGCGACAAGCCGGGCAGTATTGGGGCTTGTCCGCCCCTGATACCAGCCCAGCGGCCTTTCCCCGACAACCTCACGGTGCAGGGCAATCGCCTGATTTATATGTTCCTGCTCAATCTCGGGCGGAATGGTCTGATAATCTATCCAACGCAGACCATGGCTGGCTATTTCCCACCCACTTTCCTTCATGGCAGCAACGGCCTGCGGGTTGCGCGCAAGCGCCATTGCCACACCAAATACCGTTGGCTTTATCCGTGCCTTTTCAAAAATACGGTGCAAACGCCAGAAACCTGCGCGGCTACCATATTCATAGAGGCTTTCCATCTGCATACAGCGCTCGCCCCTGATGGAGGACGTGCCAACCATTTCGGACAGGAAGGCCTCAGACCCCGCATCGCCATGCAGGATCGTGTTTTCGGCGCCTTCTTCGTAGTTCACGACAAATTGCACAGCAATTCTGGCGCCACCCGGCCAGTTCGGGTCAGGTGGCTCCGCGCCATAGCCTGTCATGTCACGCGGGTAGTTCTGCATCGCCCCTGCCCTGATCATGGAAGACCTCTCCCTGCTTATTGCGGCGGATCAAGGCTGACCAGCTCGTCCACATTATAGTCCAGCAGGTTTTGCAGGTGCAGTGTTCCCTCCTCAACAAAAAGATCACGCCCGATACCAAAGGTCAGTTTTTCCACGGCAAAACGGAGGGCACTGATCGAAGCACCGGAAAGCCCCATGCTGGGCATGGCGGAAAACGTAAAATTGTAAATCGAGGACAACATGTCTGCCGCCGGATCGGCCGGATCAGCAGGAAGAAACTGAAAGCGCGAGCCCAGATACGGATGACTGCCCAGAAGCACACTCTGCTCATCCTCCGGCGGGACAAAACAATTCTTCCACAACGCCACATGAGGTGCAACTCTGGCCAGTTCAGGCCTCTGGGCAAGGTCGATCACAAACCCCGTACCGATAATAAGGAAGTCAAAACGCATCTCGCCATGCGGGGTGGTCACCACCACCTCATCTCCTTCCTCACGCACTGCCAGCCACGGCGTACCGGTATGAAAGGCAAAATTACGATGGCTACGGCAACGCCAGAACGTATCCTGCGGCGGCGGCTGGTTAAGATCATATATCCGGCGCATGAAACGCCAGCGCACAAGATCAGGCAGCTCAGAAAAATAGCTCAGAAAACCGGCATTCTCCATCCAGCGATACGGATTAACAGAAGGTATTTTCGTGCGCCTCAGGCACAGATCAACACTGGCGCAGCCCTTTTCGAGAGCCGTCGCAGCATTATCGAAAGCGGACGCGCCAGCGCCCAGAACACCGATACGCTTCCCGCGCAACGCCTGAAAATCAATCGCTTCGGATGTATGCGCATACCGTGCCTTGGGAACACCGCGCGAGATAAACTCCGGCACATGCCATGCCCCGCCGCCTTCGATGCCGGTCGCCAACACGAGTTTGCGCGCCCAGACTGTTTCACACACCCCTCCCGCAAGCTCAAAGGTCAACTTGAGCAGGCCATCTTCCCATTCAACGTCAGTCAAACGATGCCCGTTTTTAACGGGCAGTTCCAGAACATCGCGTATCCAGCACAGATAGTCCTGCCAATCCTGACGCGAAATTTTGTCGAGCCGGTGCCAGGCTGCCGCGCCATACCGCGCCTCAAACCAGGCCTGCGGCGTAAGGCTGGGAATCCCCAGGTCTGGGCCGGTAAGATACTTGGGAGTGCGCAGGGTGATCATTCGCGCGAATGTGACCCACGGACCTTCGCTTCCCTGTTCCGCCATATCAAACACGCAGCTATTGGCGATGCCCCGACGCCTCAGCCCGAAACTGACCGCCAGACCACCCTGCCCCCCGCCAATGATCGCAACATCCAAAACCTTCCGACCGTCGCGAAAATGGGGAATACACCAGTTGCCCGTAGCGTACTGAATCTTGGCCAGATCATCACGAACACGTTTGTTAAGCTGTTCCATACAGGCATCTCTATCCGAACTCTGCGTGCCTGAAGAACATTCCTGTTTCCTGTTCCCGACAGCGCTGTTAACTATCGACAATAATGTTTCATATTCGGATCGTTCTTGTATATGATTTAATTCAGTCCGATGCGTTCTTAAAATGAGAGCACCGATAAAATGCCCGTCTTTTCCCGCTTCCTGCGCTATTTCGTGGCCGTGGCACAACACGGTTCCATTCGCAAGGCATCCGATGAGCTGCACATTGCTGCCTCCGCCATTGACCGCCAGATATTGCAGGGCGAGAAAATATTCGACACCCAGTTGTTCGAACGCCTGCCGTCAGGCTTGCGTCTGACCACCGCAGGCGAACTTTTACTGACATCGTGCCGCCGCTGGTCGCGTGATCTCAACACGCTCAAGATCCAGATGGACAACATCAAGGGTCTGCGGCAGGGGAGTGCTGATATTCTCATCCCCGATGCCCTGACAAAGGGTTTTCTGCCTGCCCTACTCGGACGCCTGCGCGAAAGTCATCCTGGTATTCTGGTAAGCGTGCATGTACGCAAGAGCCAGCATATGGGCGAACTGCTTGTCAAAGGCCACGCGGATTTCGCCCTCATGTTCAACCCCAGCCATATCCGCGAACTCACGGTACGCACCCACAAAACCATTCCCCTGGGATTCGTGTCCCTGCCGCAGCATCCTATCGCCGCCCTGAGCGAAGCCCGCTTCAGCATGGCGGCGGAGTATCCCGTTATCGTGCCCTCGCCGCCGCTGGCGCTATGGCGGCCAATCGGGCTCCTTGAGGCCGAAACCGGCGTGCGCATAGCCACTGTAGCAAAAGCCGACAACATCCAGATGATAAAATCACTTGTCATGGAGGGGGTCGGTATCGGAATGCTGAGTTATCTTGATGTTTACGACGAAGTACAAAAAAAACAGCTTGCTTTTACCCCCATCTCCAACAAGAAACTGACACCGCTCACGCTGGCATTATGTGTAGATCGCTCACGACAGCTCTCGACGGCAGCGCGCTTCATCATAAGTGAGATCGAAAACTTTTTCGCCGAGGAAATATGATTTCCAAAAACAGGTCAGCCCTGCGTGGTTGCTATGTCACATTCAGAGACAAACCCTTTCGTGTTCCTGCAGAGAGCGCCCTTGTGGTGGAAGAAGACGGCCTGATCCTTATGGAAAACGGCCGGATTACCCAGTGTGGGCCGTATGCTGAGCTGGCGCATCTGTTACAGGATGATATCCCTGTAACGCATTATCCGAACTGCATCATTTCCGCCGGGCTGATTGACGCCCATGTCCATTACCCCCAGCTTTCGGCCATCGCCTCCTGGGGGCAGCAGCTTCTACCCTGGCTGGAAGAGTATATTTTCCCTACAGAAGCACGCTTTGCTGATCCGGCTGTCGCGCGTGCGGCAGCCCGTATATTCATGACGGAACTCCTGCGTAACGGCACAACAACGGCTGCCGTGTACTGCACGGTACATCGCCAGTCTGTCGATGCTTTTTTTGAAGAATCCCAAAGAGTCGGTACAAGGATGATTGCTGGTAAAGTGCTGATGGACCGGAATGCTCCTGCCAATCTGCGCGACACAGCCGCTCAGGGATATGACGACTCCCTTAACCTCATCCGCAGATGGCACGGTAAAGGTCGTCAACTCTACGCTGTTACGCCCCGCTTCGCCATTACCAGCACACAGGAGCAGCTTGAACAGGCTGGAGCACTGCTCGACCAATTCCCAGATGTGTTCATGCAGACACATCTTTCCGAGAACACTGATGAAATTGCCGAAGTGGCGCGCCTGTTCCCTGACTGCACATCCTATCTCGACGTTTACGACAAGGCAGGACTTGTCAGGCGACGCTCGGTATTCGGGCATGGGATTCATCTTGACGAGGAAGCCCTGCACCGATGCCATGCCGCCGGCAGCACGCTCGCGCATTGCCCCACCTCAAACCTGTTTTTGGGAAGCGGTTTTTTTCCACTCGCCGCAACACAGAGCCCAGACAGACCAGTCCATGTCGCGCTCGCAACCGATATCGGCGCGGGTACCACCTTATCAATGCTGGGTACAATGGCGGAAGCTTATAAGGTGTCTCTCGCGGCGGGCAAGGAACGCCTGCACCCCGCTCAGGCCTTCTGGCTGGCAACCGCGGGCGCCGCTCAGGCGCTGGACCTGGAAGACCGTATCGGCACGATTGCACCCGGTATGGAGGCGGATCTGTGTGTGCTCGACCCGTACGCAACACCTCTTCTGGCCTACAGAACCGCACGCTGCGATAGTATCGAGGCGCAGCTTTTTCCTCTGATGATCTTGGGAGATGACCGCTGCATCCGGGCGACCTGGGTCGCGGGGCACGAAGTCCACCGCAACCACTCCCTCCCAATATCACGGGATAGTCTGGATGGTCAGTAAGCCGCTACGGAACCGTCACTCCGTGGGTCAGAAGCCCCGTCTATCACACCCGAGGGATGGCGAACTAACGCGCCCGCGTGGCCCATCAAGCTGGAAAACGGCTCTACCCGTTCCACCTTATGTCCTGCATGTTCCATCCGAGCCAGCAGCCCTGCATCGAAGCTGGCTTCCATTTTCAAAGACTGACTCTCACTGCCCCAGGTCCGGCCCAGCAACCAACGCGGCGCTGTGACGGCAGACTGCAACGGCATACCGAAAAACGCATACCGGCTGAAAACGGCCGCCTGTGTCTGAGGCTGCCCTTCTCCGCCCATTGTTCCGTACGCCATTACCCGGCCGTCATCAAAGCGGGCGAGAGCAGGATTCAGTGTATGGAACGGTTTGCGGCCCGGCATGAAAACATTCCAGCCCTGATCTTCAAGCCGGAAAGATGCACCGCGATTCTGCCACAGGATACCCGTCTCAGGCAGAAAAACACCAGAACCGAACTCGAAATACAGGCTCTGGATCATGCTGACACAAACGCCCGAGGAATCGACAGCGCCCATCCACGTGGTATCGCCAAACTGGTCCGTGTCCTCTGTACGCTCGGGAACAGGCCATGGCATGGCGCGATTTTTGTTAATACGGTCTAATATTTTTTCAAATCGCCCCGCGTCGTTCAGAAATGCCTGTGCATCTTCCGTCATCCAGCGTGGATCGCCAACATGATCGTTGCGGAAAAGAAAAGCCTGCTTGGTCGCTTCAACCAGACCGTGAATATGCGCGAACCCTTCTCCTTCCTGAACGCCCATGCGCTCGAACAGCTTCAGGATAGCAAGAGAGGCAACGCCCTGTGTCGGCGGCGGCGCATTATAGAGCGAAGCGCCATTCACCCTGACATGCAGGGGCTGACAGGCAAGCGCTTCGTGGTGATTGAAATCTTCATCCCCCAACGGACTGCCAGCCGCGTTCAGGTCTGCCAGCAGCAGTTTTGCGAGACGTCCCGCGTAAAATCCGCGCAGTCCCTCCCGGGCCAGCAGCCGGAACGTTGCCGCCAGCGCTGGGTTACGCCGCAGGCTCCCAGCCCGCGAGGCATCCAGCCCATAGGCATCGGCAAAGGCTGCATTCTGGTAAAGCTCGTCCCGCTTTTCAGCCAGAAGCGATGCTTCGCTGAGAGAAACCACGTAGCCGTGCTCAGCATAATGAATGGCATCTTCAAACAGAACCTCAAGCGGCAGAGGCAGCTTCATGGCTGCGCTACGCCGCAGGGCCAGTTCCCACCCGGACACCGCGCCCGCCATGGTATTGGCGGCCCAGCCGCCGCGCCACGGCACGCTCCTGTGCCCCGCCTTCCTGTAAGCCTCAACCGAGCAGCCCCGCGCCGCCGCGCCGCAGGCCTCCAGCACCTCCACGCTCCCGTCAGGATAAGAAACGAGCCAGAATGCGTCGCCCCCGATACCAGTCATGTGAGGGTACACGGCGCTCAGTGTGGCCGCCGTGGCCACCACGGCTTCCAACGCGGTGCCGCCTTTCTTCAACACCTCCAAACCGCTCTGACTGGCAAGGTGATGCGGAGATGTCACCATCCCACGCGCGGACTGAACAGTGTGAAGCATTGGAAACCTTCTCTTGAATCGAGCTGCAAGAAAAACTCAACGCTTCCTACTTTAGAAACTGTTCATGTCCGAG
>LAHS01000888.1_pt1 | contig 74735 bp, 76 predicted proteins | sample 329651 | NCBI WGS metagenome assembly LAHS01 (sample SAMN03275699, study PRJNA271635) | activated sludge metagenome | isolation source: sample C-1 Sludge from hydrolytic chamber (first chamber) of Anaerobic...
CACACAAACGTTAGGGTGCCATGCTCTAGACGTGATCACCCTCCTCTGGTGGATAACGCAAGCATCTTTTTAGGATACATCTTTGTGAGACAATGAACCTTTGTTCGTCCTGATGTGTCTGATGGAGCCCCAGAATGGAGTGGGTGGACTGGCCCGGTAAAAGCCCGGTAGTTCTTGGCGGCGTGGAGCACCCGGCCGCCTTTCATATGCTTGATGTCGCGGCAGTAGCCGAAAGGCTGATTGCATCGTTTACTATCCCGGCTCCTTTGCGTGATGCGCTGGTCGTGCTTGCCGGACTGCACGATATTGGCAAGATCAGCCAAAGTTTCCGGGCCATGCTGCGTGAAGGCGTATCCCAGCCGGGTTTTAGTCACTGGGAGCTGAGCGAAGCTCTTTTTTACGTTGAGGATGCGCGGATTGCCTCTCGGCTCGGCGGCACGCCACATGTGCGACAAATGCTTTACGCCGCCTCAGCCGGACACCACGGACGTCCGCCTGATGCTGCGTTTTATGGTCTTCCGACCGAAGCACGTCTGCCGCGAGAGCTTGTAAAGGCGCTCCGATGTGTTGGAGAAGGCCGCGCGCCAGCAGCAGCACTGATGGATGCTTTTTGTGACCTCTGGCCAGAAGCATCGCTCAATGACCTGACGCTGGCGGACGCCACGACACTTTCCTGGTGGTTGTCGGGGCTGTGCACGGCGGCTGACTGGGTAGGGTCCAATCCATTGTGGTTCCAGCCACAGCAGAAAGACAGCACACTCACGGCTTATCTCGCGCAGGCCCGTATCGTGGCGCATCGTGCTGTAGCCGAGGCGGGGATTGCCGGCACCACTGCGCAACAGGGAAATCCATTCGATTTTGCACTGCGTCCTATGCAGGCGGCCTGTGCAAAGATCGCACTGCCGGACGGCCCGACACTGGCGATCGTGGAGGACGAAACCGGCGCAGGCAAAACGGAGGCGGCACTTTTGCTGGCACATCGCATGTGTCTGGCAGGCAAGGGGCGTGGCCTGTTCTTTGCCCTGCCGACCATGGCAACGGCGGATGCCATGTTCAGTCGCGCCTCAGAGATCGTCGGACGTATGTTCAATAATCCGTCTGTAACACTGGCCCATGGCCGTGCGGGTTTATCCGTGCCGTTTCGGGAGATTGTGCAAGGCGGCAGGACAGGCGGACGCAACGAGATCACATCCTCTGACTGGCTGGCTGCCAGCAACCGTCGTGCGTTGCTGGCGGACGTCGGCATAGGCACCATAGATCAAGCCCTGTTGTCTGTGCTTCCGGTCCGGTTTCAGACATTGCGTTCCTATGGTCTGTCATCGAAGATTCTTGTCGTCGATGAAGTCCATGAAATGGGTGAGCCGTACATTGCCGAAGAACTGACCGCATTGCTGAAGATGCACCGTGCTGCTGGTGGGTCTGCAATTCTCCTGACCGCGACACTGCCGATGGATCTTCGGGCCAGGCTGCTGGCGGCCTATGACGGCGTCTCTGACAGCCCGGCCTACCCGGCCCTGACTGTCGCAGGCGCGCCGGCCATTACGGAGTTTCCACCGGAAGACCGTCCGGTGAAAGGCCCGGTTGTGGCGGAAAGACTCGATACGGTTGCTGAGGCTGTTGCGCTTTTGACAGGGATGGCGGCTCAAGGCGCTGCCTGCGTGTGGGTACGCAATGCCGTGGACGACGCGATTGAAGCGGTGGAGGCCCTGCGCGCCGAAGGCGTAGAGGCCCGGCTGCTTCATGCGCGTTTTGCATTATGCGATCGCAAGCGCATTGAAGCGGAGATTTTGAAGCGCGTCGGGAAAGACGGCAAGGATAGGGAAGGTTTTGTCCTCGTCGGAACGCAGGTTCTGGAATCCTCCCTCGATCTGGATTTTGACGTGATGCTGTGTGACATCGCGCCTATTGCCGCACTTATCCAGCGAGCCGGGCGTTTGTGGAGGCATATGGACATCCGCCCCGCTTCGGGCCGTCCGGTTCCGAAGCCAGTTCTGCATGTTCTCTCCCCAGACCCGGCACAGGCGGAGGACGAACGGTGGCTCCACGGTACGTTGGGAAAAGGTGCGTGGGTTTATGCCATGGCCGATGTCTGGCGAAGCGCGCATGTGCTGTTCACACAAGGACGGATCGGGACGCCGGACAAGCAGCGTGCACTGATTGAGGCGGTCTACGGAGCCGATGCCGAGCCGGTGCCAGAACCCTTGCTGAAAGCGGAACAGGAGAAGGAAGGCAAGGACGGCGCCGACAGAGGGCTGGCCTGGCACAATATCGTGAAATTTACAGAGGGTTATCGTAAGGCGGGCCGGGGTGATGACGACGTGAACTATCCTACCCGACTGGGGGACGAGGTGCGCGTGCTATGTCTTGCCCGTCGGACGTCACAGGGCCTTGTCCCGTGGGCAGAGGGAGAGGGCGCAGATGCCTGGGCGCTGTCCGAAGTGTCTGGTCACCGCAAAAAGCTCGATGCCCTGTCGCTCCCCGACCAGACCGCGCAGGATATCGCGGCGATTACGAAAGACTGGCCGGATTGGAAACGTAAGCAGATCAGGGTGTGCCCCGTCGATGAGGACGGCGGCATTTGTGACGGCTTGCTTTATAACGCGGAGTGCGGTCTTGTCTTTGTATCTCCGTTGTGTCCGGAGCGCAGGCAATACCGGTAAGCACCCTTTATCAGCCTGCTGTTTTCGGGCACATTCCTTACACTTCGCCAGCAAGCGGAGGTACAGCGTGGCTCTCAATCTTATCGACGACCCGTGGATTCCTGTTCTCTGTATGGACGGATCGCGCCGGGTCATAACGCCGTGGCAGATGGCGGAGCCGGATGTCCTGCAGCCTGACTGGCCGCGCCCTGATCTCAATATTGCCTGTCTTGAACTTTTGATCGGACTGGTTTTCCTTGCCGATCCGCCCGTTGACAGCGAGGAATGGGAACACCGTTGCTCTGCCGACCCGCAGCGGTTGCGCGAGAAGCTGGCGCTTTATGCACCCGCGTTCAATCTTGTGGGCGACGGCCCCCTTTTCCTTCAGGATATGGAGCCTCTCGCAGGTGAAGGCGGACCCGTCGATATGCTGTTTATCGACAGTGCTGGCGCGAACACAGCACGCAATAATGCGGATGTCATGGTGCATCGCGACCGCTACGGCAGGCTCGACTTTCCCATGGCCGCTATGGCGCTTTACACATTTCAGGCTGATGCCCCATCGGGCGGTGCAGGAAACCGCACGTCGATGCGAGGCGGCGGGCCGATGGTCACCCTTGTTGATCCAGAGAAGACGCTGTGGGATCTGGTCTGGGCGAATGTGCCCTGCGGACATCCTGCAAAAATGGAAGATCTGCCATGGATGCGGCCGACCCGTGTTTCGGACACGGGGCAGCAGACTCTTCCACCTGTCGGCGAGCTTTTCGGAGTGGAAGCCTTTTTCGGGATGCCGCGCCGCCTGCGCCTCGTGTATGATGAGGCGGCGGTTACTGGCGTGATCCAGAAACCCTGGGGCACGAACTACGCGCTCTGGAAACATCCGCTCAGTCCCTACTACCGTTTGAAACCTGGCACGGAATGGCTGCCGAAACACCCACGCGCGGGACATTTTGGCTATCGCAACTGGCTGGGCGTAGTGATGGAAAACAGCGGCGGCGAGCTTGCGGAACGGGCATTGTGTCTGCGGGAACAGCGCGTAAGTGGAGGTTCCGTTATCGTCGCTGGCTGGTCGATGGATAATATGAAACCGCGTGACTTTATTCTCTCGCGCCAGCGTCTGCTGTCAGTCCTCTCTGCGGAAGCGGAAGAAAAGCTTGTCGGTCTGATTCAGGCGGCGGAAGCCGTGGCGGTGGCCCTGCGCAATGCCCTTGCTCCCGTTCTGGCAGGCGGTGAGGCGCGGGACGCAGAGCGCGAGGAGTTTTTTCTTCGGACCGAAACAAAATTTCTGACACATGCGCAGGCGATTGAGCGCGGCGAAGACCCGGCACGCGCATGGCTGGATGACCTGCGCACACAGGCACTCGGGCAGTTCGATGCGGAGGCAGTGCCGGGGCTTGATCAGCGCGGGGTGGAAACGATCGGTCGCATTGCCGAGGCGCGCAAATATCTGGTGATGGCGCTTGCAGGCTACGGAAAACAGGGCGGTGATATCTTCAATTCGCTCGGTCTTGCACTGCCGGAAACACGGAAAAGGAAAGCCGCATGAGCGCGGAGCACAAAGGGCCGGGTACTGCCGCCTTCGGCTGGTGGGCGGAATATATCGAGCCACGGGACAGCGTCCCTGCGGCGCGGGCGCTCGCTGCGCGCCTGCGTCGGGCAGGGCCGATTGAGGCGCTATGCGAACCGGCCGTGCATAAGCTGGCACAGGCGCTTCATGTGTCAGGAAGCGAGGCTGAGGCGGAAAAACTCGTCCGTCTTGCCTGCCTGCTCGCTGAGGTCAGAGAGAGCGACGTGGCCCCGCTGGCCTACCGTCTGGGCGGGAACGAGCCTGTGCTTTCACACGCCCGTTTTGAAAACCTGATGCGCGCGGAAGGTGAAACTCTGACAGACCTCATGCGCCGCGCAATCGGTATGGCAGGCCGGCGCTGCAATGTCGGCGCTTTGGCGCGCGATCTCTGGTACTGGAATGACAGGACGCGCACGCGCTGGTGCTTTGACTATTTCCACGCAGATGCCCCGCAGGATGATTCGAAGGAAACTGCCTGATGACGACGTTTTTGCAATTCCATCTTCTGACGACCTACGGCCCCTCAAACCCAAACCGGGACGATCAGGGACGCCCCAAACAGGCGATGGTGGGCGGTGCGCCGCGCCTGCGTATGTCGTCGCAGTCGGTAAAGCGTGCATTGCGTGAAAGTGCCTTTTTTGCGCTTGATCTTGCTGATCACGAAGGAAAACGCACAAAACGCCTGTATCAGAACCTTGTTGAACATCTCGTTGGTAAAGGCGTGAGTGACGACACGGCCCGTGCAGCGGCGGATCAGGTCGCCGGGATTTTCGGCAAGCTGGAAGCGCCGAGCAAGGAAACGAAAAACCGCGTTAGCACGACGCTGGCTTTCATTTCTCCAGATGAATGGAAGCTGGCCGAAGAACTGGCGGAGAAGATCGCCGCCGGAGAAAAAGTGCCTGCGGAAAAGGAGCTGAAAAAGCTTGTTCTGCGTCGGGCCGACGGCGCGGTCGATATTGCCATGTTCGGGCGGATGCTGGCTGACTCTCCCGATTATAATCGCGAGGCCGCAGTACAGGTGGCGCACGCCATCACCACGCATCAGGCACAGTCGGAAGAGGACTGGTTCTCGGCCGTTGATGATCTGAATAAGAGCGATGAGACCGGGGCCGGGCATCTGGGCGAAACGTCTTTTGGATCGGGCGTCTACTACCAGTATGTTTGCGTGAACTGTGATCTGCTGATCAGCAACCTCGCCGGGGATCGGGAACTGGCGGTAAAGGGGATTGAGGCGCTGGCTGGCGCGCTGGCCCGCACCGCGCCAAAAGGCAAGCAGAACAGCTTCGCGCATCATCCGCTCGCGCATTACATTCTGGCTGAATCCGGGCCGCAGGCCCCGCGCGACCTGTCCGGTGCGTTCTTCTCTCCTGTCAAGGCGCAGCCTCTGCTTGAAAAATCGGTCGAGGCGCTGGAAAAGACCCGCAAGGAGATTGATGATGCCTACGGCAAGGTGTGGACAGCGCAACAGAAGCTGCATGTGGGCAAGGGCGGCACGCTTGACGAGATCACGGCCTTTGCGGGCGCGACCGTACGGGGGGCGTGATGCAGCCCTTTCTGGTGTTCGGTCTGACCGCCTCCCTGGGCGCGATGGGCGAACTTGCCGGGCATGAGCGACGCGGCTCCCTGATCTGGCCCGCGCGGTCGGCAATTATCGGATTGATGGGCGCAGCCCTCGGGATTGAACGGGATGGGGACTTTTCTGCTCTCGACGCGCTGACGATCGACGTGGCGATTTTTGACGCCGGTGAGCCGCTCCGGGATTACCATACCATTGAAACGGTTCCGTCCGCCGCTGTAAAAAACCCGAATTCCCGACCGGAAGCCCTGCGCGCCGCACGCGGAAACACCAATACCGCGATTACCCTGCGCGATTACCGAACCAGCGTTCTGTACGGTATCGCCGTGCGGGGCGAGGGACTTGAAAGGATAGCGGCAGCCCTGCTGGAGCCGCATTTTACGCTCTATCTTGGGCGTAAATCATGCCCGCTCGCAGCCCCGACCGGGGCACGGGTGGTTGAGGCGGCTTCCGCTGAAGCGGCGCTCGAACATCTGAAAGCGCCGCTCTGGCGCAGGTCTCCTGTTCGGGCGCAGATGCTGGTCTGTGATGACCCGACGGGCGAGGTGGTCAGCGACGTTCCGCTGGATCGCAGCCGCTGGCATTTTTCTTCCCGGCGCGTGGCTTTGCGGCCGGTGAGCATTATAGCTGGAGGCTGACATGGCCCTTTATTTCAGTCATATCCGGCTGTCGCGCGATCCTTCGGCACGCGCTCTGGCCGCGCTGCTGAGACCGACGGAAACGGGGGAGCGCACATCCGCGCAGCATCACCTGCTGTGGTCGGTTTTTGCCGACAGCGCGGAGAGAGAACGTGATTTTCTCTGGCGGGAGGAGCGCGACGGCAGTTTTCTGACACTTTCGGCGCGTCCGCCGCTTCAGACCGACCTTTTCGAGCCGCATCAGGTCAAACCCTATGCACCGGCCCTTGCGCCCGGCGAACACCTTGATTTTCTGCTGCGTGCCAACGCCACCCGGATGCGGCGGGGCGGGAAGCGGGAAGATGTCGTCAAGGCATCGATTGACGCTCTGGAACAGCACGAACGTGCGGGGCAACGCATGGAAATTGCCTCTTCAGAAGGGCGGGCGTGGCTGGAACGACAGGGTGAGAAGAGCGGGTTTAAGGTTGTGGCGGCAGTTGCCGAGGATTACGCGACACGGTCGCTGCCGCGTCCGGGTGCGTCGCATCGCAACGCGATGAAGCTCGGGATTCTCGATCTTTCGGGCCGTATTGAAATCACCGACCCCTCTCTTTTCCTTACGCAGATGGCGCAAGGGTTCGGGCGGGCCAAATCGTTCGGGTGCGGCCTGATGCTGATCCGGCGGGCGCAGTGAGCAAAGCGGCTCTGGCGACAGGTAACGGATGGCCTGGAAGCAGGTGACGCCGTCATGGTGTGGAAAGCGCCGACGGATCAGGGCTACGATTTTCTGACGGCTGGTCGCAATCGCCGTATGCCCGTTGATTTTGATGGTCTGAAGCTTGTAAGTTTCCACCCGGAAAAACCGGCCTGAAAACTCATTTTTGGTTGGTAGGATCTTTGACACCATAAAAAATGTTTTGAATCAGTCACTTACAGGAAGAGTGTTCCCCGCCCGCGCGGGGATGAACCGGCGTTCTTGTCGGTAACGCTCCCAACGATGAGGTGTTCCCCGCCCGCGCGGGGATGAACCGCAAAGAAGCACAGGCCTGTTCATGGATGTTTACGTGTTCCCCGCCCGCGCGGGGATGAACCGGTTCAGTCCGGCATCACCGGCCCGGTAACACTGTGTTCCCCGCCCGCGCGGGGATGAACCGCTGCGTCTGGCCGCCCAGATTATCAAGCGGCTGTGTTCCCCGCCCGCGCGGGGATGAACCGGCGGCATATCTGAACTTTGCTGGCACTGGCGCGTGTTCCCCGCCCGCGCGGGGATGAACCGAACAGCGACAAGGTATCGAGCGTGGCCCTGTCGTGTTCCCCGCCCGCGCGGGGATGTGCCGTGCATGGATGAGGAAGAGGGCGCGCCGTGTTTCCCATCTGCGCTTGGCCGCGCATTGAAACAGGTGGCCCCTATGTCGGGCGGTCTACCCAATAGAACGCCCGGACTGATGGTCCAGCGGTGAACGGTGAAAGCTGTTTATCGTCCGGGGGATAGGTAGGGCGTGAGTTCACCTTGTTTCAAACCCTGCCAACCGCCCGACGTCAGGAGCGCCGGTTGCGAAGCTATGCCCTTGAATGTGCTTGATATTGGCATCGGACTTGAGTCGGTGGATGGCGTTCGGCACCGTAATGGAAAACCGATCAGGAATTACGCCCGCGTTGGGCAAAGGAATCGAAGCGCGTAATGTCCCTGAAAGAGAGTTCAAGTTCTATCGGGAATAAACTTATGCGGTTGTGCCTTTTCATGCTGGCGTTTTTGTTCACGCTCTATCCAGCCGACGCGCGTGCGCCATCAGGGCCTGCTGAGAGTGTTCCTGTTCCTTCGACTTTCACGGCCCTCGAAGGCGCTGCGGCGAAGGCGAGGGCTGTGCACTGCACCACGGATGACTGCAAATCGATGATCCTGCTGGATTATCTCGTCCGCAACGTCCAGCTTTATGAAGCGGGCGATGCGAACGGTGTGGAAAGCATTATGGGGGTTTGGCGTATTCCGATCGCAGGACGGCGGCTCGATTACCATTTCCTGCGTCATCGCAAACTGTACGGGCCGATGTGTGCTTTCAGCATCCGCTACCTTCAGACAATCAAGGCCCCCCTGACAGGTGACGATCCGCTTTATGCCTACTTCGTGCCATCACAGATTTTTCTTGACGCTGTGGATATGGATTTTCGTGATGGCGGTCACTGCGCCGAACAACTCGCTCCCTTTTTCCTCAATACGAAAGCGGGGCAGCAGGTGCGTCATGATACGTTTGAGCTTTGTCACAATGGGGATGCAAATCATCACCGCCCGGTGGCCGCGTGCAACCTCATCGCGGATGACAAGGTTCCGTCCGACAAGAGGGATCAACCGTAAAAAAGCGCTATCGGGGGCACCGCCAGCCTGTCGTTCAATGACTGGCTGGCTTTCTGCTTCCACGCAGTAAGCTGACGGTCGGTTTCAAAAATTAGAAGATTGGCAGCTATCGCCTCAAACCAGACATTCAGTAGGTCAAAAAATGCTTTCAAAAACCGATATTAAATACATACAGAACAATCTTAACTATGGAAGAAGTTTTATATACGATCCAATTTGAGCAGCAAAGGCACATAAAAAAACAGTTGAAAGCATGTCTATAAAATACAAACAGAACTGTATTACGGCATCTTTGGCGTCCGTTTTTTCTATAAGCAGTTTATAAAAAGAAAAAATATTAACTGAAAATACAGCATAAATTACAAATAATATATTTATATATATTGATAAATATGATTTAAAATGGAAAAAATAATATAAAAAAATTTGGGTTATAATTAAAATAATTTGCATAAACCTCCCCAATAGAATGGTTTTTATTTTTTCTTTGTAGCTCATATTCCCAAATATATGATTAAGCTTTAGATATTTCAAAATAAAATTAAACAAATTCTACGCTCCTAATTTTTATAAACGAACAACATAAAACAAAAACCCGCTTTAATTCTTTTAATCACCGATAGATTTTGGTTTTCACACCTCCAACTTAAAGCAGACATTCCGCTCGCCCCCCTTACCGGCCGTCCGCCATGTGTCAACCGGACAGGTCGTAGTCGCAGTGTAGCAGGGCACTCAAAGTATCAAAATGAATGAGCGGCGAGGCGCTATGGCAGCGGCTTTGGGGGTATGCTAATATAACCTTGCGCTTGGCAGCGCACTGAAACAGGTGGCCCCTATGTCGGGTGGCCTACCAAATAGAACACCCGGACTTATGGTCCAGCGGTGAACAGTGAAAGCTGTTTATCGTCTGGGGAATAGGTAGGGCGTGAGTTCACCTTGTTTCACACGCTGCCAACCGCCCGACGCCAGGAGCGCCGGTTGCGAAGCTATGCCCTTGGCAGGGCTATGAAACAAGGCAAAAAACAATGGCTGGCAAGACATTCAAAGCCAAAAGAACACCCCCGAAAATGGGCAGCGCGCCCGGTTTTAATGTAGTCCGCCGCGCGTCATGCGCGCGGAAACACCGATCCCTTGCGCAGTGAAGGGCCGGTTCCATGCTGCCAAAGCCACTGCGCAGAGTCAGTCTGTATTTTAGAAAAAGGAGGAACCGTCGACTTTGTGAAATCATAGACACACTGTATCGGGCAACCGGCGGGCCGGTGAACGTGCTTGATATAGGCGGCTCTCTTGTTTTCTGGCTTTCCATTCCAGAAAATACACGCAACAAATGCAGTATCCATACCCTCAACCTGCCGGGTGTTCTTGAAAATCTCCCGCCAGAAGAAGAAAGCCTTCGCAAAACAGTCAACATGATTACGGGCGATGCGCGCGACCTGAGCATGTTCGCCGATCAATCATTTGATATCGTCATCTGCAATTCGGTGATCGAGCATGTCGGCAACTGGCTGGATATGCGAAAGGCCGCCAATGAAGCCCGACGGGTTGGAAAACGCGGGTGGTTTCAGGCCCCTGCCTTCGAGTTCCCGCTTGAGCAGCATTTTCTACTGCCTTTTGTCCATTGGCTGGCCGACCCTTTGCAGGTCTGTATCATCAGGCTGTTCCGTCCAGCTTTCAAAGCCATGTCAGTAGATGACCAGTATATGGCCGTTTATCATACGCGCCCGCTCACCCGCGCGCAGTTTTCAGCATTGCTGCCTGATACTGACAGGCTTTCAGAACGGCTTTTGTTCCCCAAAAGCCACGTGGCGATCTGGTGATGCAATCCGGGTTGGGTCGTTTACCGGCCCAATCCGCTTTACTGATTTCCTGACGGCTGGTCGCAATCGTCGTACGCCCGTTGATTTTGATGGTCTGAAGCTTGTAAGTTTCCACCCGGAAAAACCGGCCTGAAAACCCATTTTTGGTTGGTAGGATCTTTGACACCATAAAAAATGTTTTGAATCAGTTGCTTACAGGAAGAGTGTTCCCCGCCCGCGCGGGGATGAACCGCCAGTCAGAACGACCGGCCCATGCCACGGTGTGTGTTCCCCGCCCGCGCGGGGATGAACCGGATCGGTTCCCAATGGGCGGATACACGACGGAGTGTTCCCCGCCCGCGCGGGGATGAACCGGTATCGGATCCGCCAGCGTAGGAGCCATAGAAGTGTTCCCCGCCCGCGCGGGGATGAACCGTGGGGCGAGCGCGAGGTGGAGCGTATGGGTGCGTGTTCCTCGCCCACGCGGGGATGAATCGCAGGTGGCGGTTACGATCTCTGTATTCTCGGTGTGTTTCCCGCTGAAGGACAGCCAGTTTATTGGAGGCGGCGGAACGCGGCTGACGAGCGTTTTCCTTCTCGGCGTCGTTCAGGCCTCAGGGCCGGAAGTAGCCGGAGCCGGGGCTGGCTCGTGGTTCGGTATCTGTTCGCGTGACAGCGCGCCCGGTAGCGCCAGACACGCCAGAAGCCCGGCCATCAGCAGGAAGAACAGGCCCGACCACCAGCCATACAGAAAAGCTCCGGCAATGCCGCCCAGTGTGAACGACAGCGCAATGGCGGCGTGCAGGCCAAGCCGTTCGCGCGTGCCCGCGCGTCGGGTCGGATCGACCGGGCGAAAGAGGGCTTCCAGCCAGTCGGCCAGTTCCAGCCCCACATCGGTGAGCATCCCGGTCATATGGGTGGTGCGGACACGGGCTCCAGAAATGCGCGTAACCGTGGCGTTCTGAAGCCCCATGAGAAAGCTCAGCCCGTAGGCCAGCATCGGCCCGCGCGGCTGGGCGGAAAGCAGCAGGTCAACGCCCCCCAGCAGCCCAAGCAGGCAGGCTTCCAGAAGGATGCTGCGCGCGTAGATCGACGGCAGGTGCCGCCGCCGTCCCGTGTTGACAAGCAGGGCAGAAAGCACGGCCCCGGCCACAAAGGCCAGAATCAGGCCGCAGCAGGAGAGCACAAGCTCCATATGGCCTTCATGCAGGCCGCTGGCCAGAGCCGAGACATTGCCCGTCATATTAGCCGAATAATAGCCGACAGCCAGAAACCCGGCCGCATTGACCGCGCCCGCAACAGCGGCCAGAGAACAGCCCAGACGCCTGTCTATGATGGCGTTGCGCTCCGCCCCCTCATGAACAAGCACCTGTTTCTCCCCGTTTCCACCAGCTGCGGCCAGTTCTGTTGAAGGCCATGCCAGTCTCCTGATTGTCAGAGTGGCATCACGCTTCCGCAGCATCATAAAGAGAAGCAGGATGCCATGCCAGATGGCCGGACCATTGTAGCGGTTTCCGCCCCCGTTCCCATGGCACAAACCGCGCAATCACCTGAACGTCATTGCCGCCGTTTACGCGTGTCTGTTGAAATTGACGCATCTCAACGACAGGATTTTTCCTTGCGTGCCGTATGACCCGACCGGGTATTCTGCCGTCCGCACAGGTTCAGAAAAGGACACCGCCATGAGATACGCGCACAGCAACTTCGAGGCTTTTGTCCGGCCTCCCGCGCCGCAGGGCAACAAAAACCGCAGCGCCTGGATTGTCGGCGCCGGGCTGGGGGGTATGGCGGCGGCGGCTTTTCTGATCCGCGATGCGGGCCTTACCCCGTCGAACATTACTCTTCTTGAGGCTTCCGAGGCCGATGGCGGGGCGCTGGATGGCGCAGGCAACGCCCAGACTGGCTGGCTTATCCGTGGCGGGCGGGAAATGGAGGAGCAGTTCCAGTGTTTATGGGACTTGTTCCGCTCCGTTCCCTCGCTGGAAATGCCCGGCGCTTCGGTGCTTGATGAAGTCTGGCAGGTCAACCGGGATGATCCTTCCACCAGCCCGGTGCGCGCCCTGCATAAGCGCGGTCAGCTGTTGCCCGACCGTGACAGCCTGACGCTAACGGGCAAGGCGCGGCGCGAGATTGTCGCGCTCATTCTCACGGACGAGGAAGCACTGGCGGGCAAGACCATTGCGGATGTCCTGTCCGATGAGTTCATGCGCTCGAACTTCTGGCTGTTCTGGCGCTCCATGTTCGCGTTTGAGACATGGCACAGCGCGATTGAAATGAAGCGTTATCTGGCCCGCTTCGTGCATCAGATTCTCGGGCTGAAAGACCTGCATACGCTGAAATTCACGAAATATAACCAGCAGGAATCCCTAAGCCGACCACTGGCGACATGGCTTGCCGTGCAGGGTGTCGTGTTCCGCCATGGTGTGCGGGTTACAAATGTCGTTGTTGCCACCGGGGGCGAACAAAAACAGGCAACCCGCCTCCACTGGGTGGAAAATGGCAGCGCCGCAGGGGTGGATGTCGGGCCGGACGCACTGGTTTTTGTCACAAACGGCTCCATGGTGGAAAATTCCCGCTGGGGCGACCACCATACGCCCGCACCCATCGACACGACGATTGGGGAGGGGAGCATATGGCAGCTCTGGCGTAATATCGCCGCGCAAAGCCCGGCCTTCGGACGACCAGATGTGTTCTGCAGCGATACACAAAAATCCCGCTGGCTGTCGGCAACGGTCACGACGCTGGACGCGCGTATTCCCGCCCTTGTGGAGCGGATTACGGGGCGTGATCCTTTCTCGGGCCGCATTATCACCGGCGGCCCCGTAACAATACAGGATTCCGCCTGGCTGATGAGCTGGGTTGTCAGTCGGCAGCCGCATTTCAAGGGGCAGCCGCAAGGCCAGATGGTGGCATGGCTGTACGGCCTGTTTAGTGATGTGCCCGGCGACTATGTGAAGAAGCCCATGCAGGACTGCACGGGTGAGGAAATCACCCGCGAATGGCTGTTTCATATGGGCGTGCCAGCCGATCAGATTGACGACATGGCGGCCACGGGTGCACTCACACGCCCTTGCATGATGCCCTTTATTACGGCGCAGTTCATGCCGCGCGCACCGGGCGACCGCCCGAAGGTGGTGCCAGAAGGCAGCGTCAATCTTGCTTTTCTGGGGCAGTTTGCGGAAACCCCGCGCGATACGGTCTTTACCACGGAATACTCGGTCCGCACGGCCATGGAGGCGGTTTATACGCTCTGTGGTGTTGAGCGCGCAGTGCCGGAGGTGTCCGGCGGGATATTTGATATCCGTATGCTGTTGCAGGCGGCGCTAGAGCTGCGAGACGGTAAGAAAGTTCCCGCGGCGGGCTTGCTGCACCGTCTGACAGAAGGAACAGAGATTGACGACCTGCTGAAGCAGTATGGTTTAATCTGAAGTTTTACGGATGCCCCCTGCAAGGGTCTTTATGTGCTGGCGCGCTCTGAGGCCCCCAGGAACAGTAAAAGAATAATTGGTACGATCAGCGGGTATGCGTGATGAAGGGACAACAGGGCGCCGAGCCCCGCCCCGGTAAAGAACGTACACCAGCACACGCCCGGCACAAGAACATCAGCGCGTGACGGTATGTTTGAGGGATCGGCACCGGGGTTTATGTACCGTTCGGTCAGGGCTTTTGCAAATTTGACAAGATTGTTTGTCACTACAACGGTTTGCAATTTTACCCCGGCAAATTGCGACAGGCCCTCGCCCTGCAAAGCCATGGTGAACGCCAGAAGCGGCAGTTCCACAAAAAGGTGCAATGGCATATGGAAGCGAATGAACGAGGCCATCGTCAGCAGGCTGGCCATCAACCAGTAAACACGCCGCAACGGCCTGAGTTGAACACGGAAAAAACTGGCAACCACACAGCCGATGAAGAACGAACCCAAGGCAATGGCGATGGGCAGCGCCTTGGCATACTGACCGGCCGACAACGCCCAGCCAAGCTGGACAGTGTTGCCGGTCATGATACCCGCGTAAACATGCGCGGCGTCGCCATAACACACAACCTCTGTAACCGAACAGGCCATGGTGACGCACATCAGGCGGATCAGCTCGTTTTTAAGCGAAACAGGAGGCGTGGTGTCCGCCTGTTGCGTCATGACGAGAACTCCTGACGTAACGCGGCTCCGTGCTCATTGAGTTCAGGTGCGGCTGGCCTTGTGTCGCAATCAGGGTAGGATGAAAGCTTGATTGGATTGCCCGGCATTTTCAGGCCGCCTGCCGTTACCACCATCTTGCGGGCCGCGGTTTGCGGCAGGGCGGTGGCCTCGGCAATGTCCAGCAGCGGGCCAACAGGCAGGCCCGCCGCCTCCAGTTCCTGTATCCAGTCATCTGCCGTGCGGGCAGAAAAAACCGCCTCCAGTTCTGTTTTCAGGGCGCTGTTGTTCTGCGTGCGCAAAACATTGGTGACAAAGCGCGGGTCCTGTATCAGTTCTGGCAGCCCGATTGTATGGCACAGAATGCCAAACAGATGGTCATTACCGCAGCACAGGACAAAGGGCCTGTCCTTGGCGGCAAATGTATCAAACGGCGTCATGGACGGATGGCGGTTGCCGATACGCGGCGGGGCCTTGCCCGTTGCCGCCCACCCCATGAAGGGATGCTCAAGGAAAGCGAGCGTCGCATCAAACATGGCAATATCGACCTGCGCGCCGTGTCCGGTGCGCTCCCGGTCATACAGGGCGGTTACAATGCCCGCATAAAGATACAGGCCCGCCGCAATATCAGAAACCGATGTGCCAACGCGCGTTGCCGGGCCATCAGGAAAGCCGGTTGCTTCCATCAGCCCGCTCATGCCCTGAATAATCGTATCATAGGCCGGGTTGAGGGTTAGCGGCCCTGAATGTCCAAAGCCTGATGACGCGGCGTAGATGATGCGTGGATTGATTTTCTGGAGTTCAGGAAAGGAAAAACCAAGGCGATCCATCACGCCGGGACGATAGTTCTCGACCACGACATCGGCCTTACGCACCATATTGATAAAAATGGTGCGATCCGCATCGTCTTTCAGGTTCAGGGCAACGCTTTCCTTCCCACGGTTGACGCAGGCAAAATACAGCGACTTTTCGCCCAGATACGGCCCGTTGCGGCGCGTATCATCTCCCTGCGGGGGTTCAACCTTGATAACCCGCGCGCCCATGTCTGCAAGAATGGCCGTTGCAAAGGGGCCGTTGATCACATGCGTCAGGTCAATGACGGTTATCCCTGCCAGCGGCCCCTGTGGCCGGTCGAGAGGGCTGTTATCTGCTGTTGTCATCATACTGACGTTCCCGAATTATTTTGCCGCCTGTGTCGCACCCGGATTGAGCTTTTTCAGATGTCCGCTTTCAGTGCCGACATGGATATCAATCGCGACATTGATCAGCGCGGGCTTGCGGCTGGCGACGGCTTCGCGCAGTGCGGATTCGAGGTCTTCGGAGGTCGTGACAGCGTAGCCCTTGCCGCCAAAGGCCTCCATCATCCTGTCATAGCGCGCAGCAGCGGAAAGTGTCGTAACGCCGGGCTCTCCATCGCCGGAGCGATTGACATCATCTCCACGGTAAATGCCGCCATTATTCATGATTACGACAGTAACCGGCAGGTTGTAGCGGCAGATTGTTTCGATCTCCATGCCAGAAAAACCAAACGCACTGTCGCCTTCCACAGCAATAACGGGGGCCTTCTGGGTCACGGCGGCGGCAATCGCAAACCCCATGCCTATACCCATGACACCCCATGTCCCGACATCAAGCCGGTGGCGCGGCAGCGCCATGTCAATCAGATTGCGGCCGACATCGAGCGTATTGGCGCCTTCGGACACAATATACGCCTCCGGGTGATCCTGCACGACCCGGCTGACCGCCCCAAGTGCGGCGAAGAAATTAAGCGGAACCGGGCGGGCGGCAAGGCGGGCCGCCATTTTCTTTGCATTTTCGGCCTTGTGCGCCTCAATGCTGTCAATCCAGTCCTGGGGGGCCTTTACAGGCGTTGCGGAAAGCCCCTCAAGCAGCCGCCTGACGGAAGAGGCGATATCGCCAACCACAGGGGCCTCGATCTTCCGGTTGCTGTCAATTTCAACCGGGTCAATATCAAGCTGGATAAACTGTCCATCTGCTGCCCATTGCGGGGGCTTTCCATGCCCCAGCAGCCAGTTCAGGCGCGCGCCAACCAGCACCACCACGTCGGCTTCGGCCAACACTTTGGAACGCGCGGTCGCCGCTGACTGCGGATGCGTGTCGGGCATCAGCCCCTTGGCCATGGACATGGGCAGAAAAGGAATGGCGGTCGTTTCAAGGAACTGCCGGATATCCTTCTCAATCCGCGCGTAAGATGCGCCTTTGCCGAGAATAACCAGAGGGCGTTTAGCCTGCGCCAGCAGCGCAAGGGCGCGGGTAACGGCGCTATCCGCCGGGATACTGGCTGGTGCGGGGTCAACAACCTGTATCAGCGAGGCAGCGCCTTTTCCGGCATCCATGACCGCTGGCAGAATGGCGGCGGGCAGGTCCAGATAGACGCCGCCCGGACGGCCGGAGAGGGCCGCGCGGATGGCCCGGGCCACCCCTATGCCGATATCCTCCACCCGCTCGATCCGATAAGCGGCTTTGGCAAATGGCTTTGCCGCATTCATCTGATCCAGTTCTTCGTAGTCACCCTGCTGCAAATCCACGATGGCGCGGTCAGAAGAGCCCGAGATCAGGATCATCGGGAAGCCGTTGGTGGTTGCATTGGCCAGCGCAACCATACCGTTGAGAAAGCCGGGAGCAGACACGGTCATGCAGATACCGGGCCATTGGCGCAGGTAGCCCGAAATGGCTGCCGCATGTCCGGCAGAGGTCTCATGACGGAAGCCGAAATAATGGATGCCCTTTTCCTGTGCCAGACGCATCAGGTCTGTGACAGGAATACCGGCCACACCGTAAATTTCGGTAATCCCGTTCAGCTTTAATGCGTCAACAACAAGATTGAATCCGTCTGTCAGCGCCGCATCTGTCTGCGTTTCGCTCATTATCCCCTCCATGGATGCAGGAAGCCCGGTCGCAGGGGTTGACCGCGACCGGATCAGCTTCTTTCAGATGACGCCTTTTTCTTTCAGTGCGGCGATGTCCGCCGCGCTGTATCCCAGCTCCGTCAGAACCTCGGCGTTATGCTCGCCCAGCAGGGGGGATGCCTTAATTTCCGGCGTGAAGGCCGAAAACTTCGGGGGGCAGCCGACTGTATAGTAAAGACCACGATCCTTATGCTCGACAGGAACAATCGAGCCATTCGCGCGGAGGGATTCGTCGTGCAGGATTTCTTTCGTGGTCAGCACCGGGCCGCAGGGGATTTCCAGCTTGCGCAGTATCTCGACCACCTCATGCTTGTCCTTGTCGATCGTCCACGCCTCCATGGCGTTATAAACGTCGAACAGGTGCGGGATACGGGCGTCAGGCGTTGCAAAATTGGGGTCTGTAATCCATTCCGGCTTGCCGATGACGTTGCACACATTCTCCCAGCCCCAGGGCTGGAAAATCACGTAGACGTAGTCGTTAGGGTCTGTCTTCCAGTTTTTGCATTTCATCATCCAGCCCGGCACGCCGGAGCCAGAGGCATTTTCACCACGCGGAACGGTATCCCCAAAAGGCTTATGCGGGTACTGGGGATATTCTGTCAGTTCTCCCGTCCGCTCAAGGCGCTGCTGGTCGCGGATCTTGACGCGAACGAGGTTGAGAACCGCGTCCTGCATGGACATGTAAACCCGCTGCCCTTTTCCGGTTTTTTCACGATGGAGCAGAGCCGCCAGCAGGCCGATCAGCAGATGCATTCCGGTGTTGGAATCCCCCAGCGCCGCGGCAGACATCAACGGCGAGCCTTCGATCAGCCCTGTTGTGGAGGCCGCCCCGCCCGCGCACTGGGCAATATCTTCATAGGTCTTGAGATCACTATACGGCGAGTCTTCCGGGAATCCCTTGATCGTACCATAAATAAGCCGGGGATTAATGGCCTGTATCTGATCCCACCCGAAGCCCATACGCTCCAGCGAGCCCGGCGCGAAGTTTTCAACAAAAATATCTGCGCCTTTCAGGAGTTTTGTCAGAATTTCCTTTCCTTCAGGCGTCTTTGTATTCAATTCGAGCGATCGTTTATTTGAATTCAGCATCGTGAAATATAACCCGTCTTTTCCGGGGATATCTCGTAGCTGACTTCTGGTGACATCTCCCTTGCCGGGCAGTTCAATCTTCAGGACATCCGCCCCGAACCAGGCGAGCATCTGTGTACAGGCTGGCCCGGCCTGCACGCCTGTAAAATCGATTACCTTGATTCCTTCGAGGGGGAGTGTCACGGCGATTTCTCCTGAAGCATTATTGGTTTGTACGACTAAGGGACAACATTTTTCCAATGCCGATGAGATAGATCAATTTTTCGATTAATTTTATGTTTAAGATCGTCTCCGGTAGCCTGCCATACAGAAGGTTGATACTGTGTTGAGAAAATCAAAGGTTTTATTCAAAAATTTGATCGATTTATAAAAAATCTTTCTTACTCGGTGCGAACGGAGTAAATGCCTGTTTTCGTGGAAGCGGACATGCAGTTCAGGCGAGCATGGGGTCTGACTACGCAGGCCGGACAGAAAGGGCGGACAATATGAACGCGAAGCGGATTCTGCTGATGGCTGGCTGTTTTGTTGCCATGGCGGCCTCTCCTGCGCTGGCGCAGGATAATGAGGAGGACGGTGATTATACGGCCTTGACCAGCAAAACGACGAAAAATTCCGGGGCGACCTGCATTGATTACCTGAACTCCGAGCACGGCGGGTATTCGGGCAATAAAATGCAGGAATCCCGGCAGCCTGATCAAATCACGATCGGCCTTTCCAAGGCTATTCGGGATGAATGTCAGAAGCACCCTAAAGAGCCGGTACGCAAGGCCGTGGCCGATGTAAAGGACGCCTATGCGGCGGAGCTGGCGGATATCCAGCGCAGAATGAAGAACCACGACGCGACGCTGAAAAACAGCAGCGGTTCGTAATCCTTCTGTCATGACCCGTACGCGGAGCCTCAGCCTGATCCTGCGTCGTGGACTGAGCGGCCTCTGACGGCGCGCAGGGTGGGGCTGGCGGGCTGCGCGCCGTCAGGTTTTGCTTTGCGCGGGGCTGCCCCGCCCATGCCGGATTTGCCTTGTGGCGGGGAGCCGGTATGAATTGAAGCGCGAACCCAACCCGATTTTGCGTGAGACCCACCGATGTCCATCGCCTTCATTGATCTTGCTGCCCAGAAACGCGTTCTGGGAGATCGTATTACAACCGCCATTGAGCGGGTGCTCGGCCATTGCGGTTTCATTAACGGGCCGGAGGTCCGGGCCTTTGAGGAGCAGCTTGCCGCGTTTTCGGGGGCACAGCACGCGATTGGCTGCGCCAACGGCACCGATGCGCTCATGCTCGTGCTGATGGCGGAGGATATCGGGCCGGGGGATGCGGTGTTCGTGCCGTCCTTCACCTTTGTCGCCACCGCCGAGGTGGTGCCGTTCCTGGGCGCGACCCCGGTTTTTGTGGATGTGCGGGAAGATACCTTCAACATGGACCCGCAAAGCCTCGAGGCCGCCGTGCAGACCGCGCTGCACAAGGGCCTGAAGCCGCGTGCGGTTATTCCGGTCGATCTGTTCGGCCTGTCAGCCGATTATGATGCGCTCGTACCCGTGGCCCGCCAGTACGGCCTGACTGTCATTGCCGATTCCGCTCAGGGTTTCGGGTGTTCGTATCATGGCCGCCGCAGTGGCACGCTGGGCGATTATACGACCACAAGCTTCTTCCCCGCCAAACCGCTTGGCTGCTACGGCGATGGCGGCGCGATCCTGACTGACAATGCGGAAAAAGCAGCCCTGATCCGCTCGTTGGCCGTCCATGGCACAGGCAAAGACCGGTATGACAATGTGCGGATCGGGGTGAACAGCCGGCTGGATACGCTCCAGGCCGCAATCCTGAGTGAAAAGCTGGCGATTTTTGAAGAAGAAATCGCCGCGCGCAACCGTGTTGCCGAACGCTACGCCCAAGGGCTGGCAGGGGTGGTGAAAACGCCGTCTGTGCCGCAGGGGCTGGTGTCTGTGTGGGCGCAGTACACGGTGCGGGTCAAACACCGGAACGCCTTTGCCGAAAACATGAAGCGGCTGGGTGTGCCGACAGCCATTTATTATGCAACTCCGCTGCATGAGCAGACCGGCTACCGGGGCTTTCCCGTGCCCGAGGCCGGGCTGCCGGTCAGTAACGTGCTGGCGCAGGATGTTATCAGCCTGCCCATGCACCCCTATCTGGATGAGCAGACACAGGACCGTATCATTGAGGCGGTCAAAGCCTCCTGCACGGGTGATCTATAATACAGTAGTTCCGTCGGAAGGACTGTAAACGGCAGGCTGTCAGGGCCTGTCCGGGGCAGGCGGCAGGAGAAAATGCCGCCATGTTCTGTATAACTCTCATGCCGCCATCACATATCTGTCAGCGGCGGTTATGCTTCTCTAACCTGCTGGACAAGCAGATTGGCCATAATTATTGAATTGTTAACGGAAGGGTGCGTTTTCTGGCCGTGGGCCTACATCCTCGTCTGAAGAGATAATTCATCATGATGGAAACGATTTCTGATCTTGCCGCACTGCCTGTCCAGAGCAGCGATCCGGTTCGAGTTATCAGAACCAATGCGCGCCTCCAGCATGTAACAGAAGACAGCTTTTACTTTTCCGGCCAGCCTGCGCGGCTCGCCATGGCCTATATCTCGCCCCATAACGATTTTCAGGCCACAGTCAGCGCGCTCCAGCGCCTGGCAGGACGGACCACGCTGATCGCGACCATGACGGCGGGCGAACTCTGCACACAGGGTGGCCCCACGCGTGAGCCGCTTTATAACGACACCCGCTCATCGTGGGATGATGTGGTGATCCAGCTTTTCAGCCCCGAGATGGTCGAGGCTGTGTCCGTCCACACCATCGCGCTGGGCGAAGGCGCGTCCTCCAGCGCACCGGCGGATGTGCGGGTCGAGCAGATACAGGCCCAGCTTTCGCGCGTTGCCCTGCCGTTTGTCATCAATCCGCAGAATACGCTGGCCATCACCCTGATAGATGGGCTGGCGAAAGCGGAAAACTATTTTGCCGAGGCGCTTTATAAGGCCGAGATCTTTCCCTGTACGTTTATTGGCGGCTCTTCCGGCGGCACGCTTGATTTCCGCGAGACAGCCCTGTTTGACGGCAGGCGCGTGGTGCGCAATCATGCGGTGCTGGCGTTTATCAAGCTTGCTCCCGATTTTGCATTCAGCATTTTCAAGACACAGAATTTCGTCAATACCGGTCGTTCCTTCATTGTCACTGAGGCCGATGCTGGCAGCCGTCTGGTGCGTTCCGTGCTGGACCGGCAGAGTGTGACGGTCGTCAATATCCTTGATACCCTTGCGGCGCTGATGTCATGCCGGAAGGAAAAAGTTCTTGAGGCGCTGGAAGATTACACATTCGCGTTGTCCATCGAGGGGGAGCTGTACATCCGCTCCGTTTCGGGGATTGATGTTGAGCAGGGCGTGGTGTCGTTCTATGCCGACATCAATGTCGGTGATGAGCTTTTTCTTCTGAAATCCAAGGACTTTAACGAAACCACCCGCTCTGACCTGCGCGCGTTCCTGCGCAACAAGCCGCAGCCTGTGGGTGCTATTCTGAATGACTGTATCCTGCGGCGCCTGAACAATGCCAACCACCTGCGTGAGCTTGATGGCATGTGGCCGGTGCCTGCTGCCGGTTTCTCGTGCTTTGGCGAGTTCTTTGGCATCAACATGAACCAGACCCTGACAGCAGCGGTGTTTTTCCGGCTGGAGGAGGGGCAGGTTTTCCAGGATGAATTTATAGACTTTTTCCCTATCTATTATGGCCGGTGCTCACAGTATTTTTTGCAGACGCGCCTTAACCAGCAGAAAATCCTTAACGATATCCGCAAGGGTTTGATCGAGCGCATGGTGGACTTCATCCGCCGCACGGCGCAGAGCAGCCTTGAGCTCGAACAGATGGTGAAGCAGACCGAAGCGGTACGCGCCACCATGGAGAGTGTCCGCGCGGAACTCCATGCGCGTATGCAGAGCATGGCCAATGATGACCAGAAAGGCGTGCTGGAGGAAGAGTTCCAGAACGTTGTGCACAAAACCAAGGAACTGTTCGATATTGTGACCATTCTGGAGAAAATTTCGCTCCAGACCAACATCCTGTCACTGAATGCGGCGGTCGAGGCGGCACGGGTGGGCGAGCAGGGTAAGGGCTTTGCCGTAATTGCCAGCGAAGTGCGCGTTCTTGCCCAGCATACCAAGGATAGTCTGGGCAAGAGCTCGCAGGCGCTGGCGGGGGTGAAGACTTCAACCGGCGTGCTGGGCAAGCATATTGGAGAGTCGGAAAAAAAGCTGGCCGAAGCGCGCGATAACTACGGCGAAATCTTTACCCGTATCGGCAACATGTTCGCATCCTTCGAGCAGATCAACGAAGTGATGAACTCGGTCGAGGAAATGTCGCAACAGCAGGCGCAGCTTATCCGCAAGGTCGAGGACGATATCGCCCATCTGCGCAAAATCGAGCAGTAGGGATTATTCCCGGCCGGGTGCCGAACACGTCGGCCGGGAACATATCGTGCCCCAAAGCGGGGCACGGGGGCTAGTGGAACCAGCCGGACTCTTTTTTGACAGCCGCCTGACCATGCAGCTCGGCGGCGTTGCCTTCCTTTTCCAGCATGGTTTTCGCGCCAGATGACACGGCGCGGTTTGCATCCGCTTCCGACTGGGTCAGGTCGGTCTGGGCCTTCTGCTGGTTCAGCTTGCTGTCGATCATGTCGTTCTCACGCGAGACCTGCGTTTTCTTCGACTGAACATCCAGCGCGCGATCTTCCAGCTCAAGGGCGCGCAGCTTGTCTTCGTAGGCATCGTCGCGCGCCTGACGGGCGTCCTTGCGGGCCCGTTCCTCGGCAGCGGCGCGTGCCTGTGCTGCCTGACGGGCAGCCTGGGCGCGTGCCTGCGCCTGAGCCTGCGCCCGTGCGGCGGCTTCCGCCTGCGCCTGGGCCTGAAGCGCCTGATACGTGTTACGTTGCTGGGCCGCATCCACGGCGTTGATCTGATCTGTCAGCGACTGCGCCTGCACGGGGCCGGGCGCAATGGCGGGAAGAATCAAGGGCAGCAGCAGGGCGGCCCGCACAACATGTTTCATGACGATCATCCCTTGCGGTGTTTACCGGGTGGGCGGGCAGGCATGGTTGGGCTGGATGCGTGTTTCGCCCGGTGCGGATTCAACCATGATGGCGCGACCAGGTGCGAACTCGCAGGCGCGCCCGACCTGTGCGGAGTTGAAGGTCTGGTTGTTCTGCTCATAGGTCAGGGACACGCCCTCCACCAGTGTCTTGCCGGGCACGAGAGAGCCCGCCCCCACACCGGCGGCGGCACCGCCAACGCCACCCAGCGCCCCCAGCCCGGCCGAGCCGCCTACGCCCGCGCCCAGCCCGGCCCCCAGACCCGCGCCAAGAATACCGCCAACGATCTGGGCGGTCTGGCGGTTGCGCTCGTTGCTGACCTGCACCTTGGCGGGCAGGACGGCCAGAATGGTCACAACCTTCGCAAGCTGGCGCTGGTTGACCTGCGTGGCGGTATAGGTATCTGCCCGGTTTTCTTCGCCGGGGGTGGCGCAGGCCGCCAGGGAAAGGGCTGAGGCCAGCAGAACGCCGAATTTTGCGGAGGTTTTGGTCATCGTCGATCCTTGGATCATGGAGGGTCGTGTTTCATGCTTTGTAGGGCACGTTCAGGGCATTGAAAATAATAAGAGTCTGAAGATTGACAAGCCGGATAAGCAAGCCGGACCTGTGAAGGTTAATCGTCGCCCGTGTAAGAAATATTAACGGAACATAAAAATTCTCAGGAGTCCATTTTCATTGCAGGATCGGTTTTGCGCGCGCGGGTTGTCTCTTTCAGTACCCCGTAGTGACCGAGTACCGTGCGTGCAGGTCACGGACAGCCTGTACCAGCTCGCCAATATTGTCGTCGCAGAAGGTGGCCTGCATGGTGGCCAGCGGCGCATCGGTAAAGAGTGGCCAGTCAAGGGCGTCATGTGCGGCCTGCAGGGCCAGAATGGCGCGCTCGTAGCGGTCGATTTCGCTTGCCAGAAGCGGCGGCAGGGTAGCAAGGCTGAACAGCCCGTCAGCCACAGCAGCGGCATAAGGGCGGGCGAGGTGTCCGGTCATGCGGTCTGTCCCTCCCTGGCGCTGGAACCGTGGGGAGTGTGTGCGACAAAAACGCACAACGTGCAAGGCTAAAAGATCCGCCGCCTGTGGCGCGTGCCTATTTCCATGTCCATTTGCCCACAACCCGACCGTTGATGCTGATTTCATCCAGCGTCAGCTCGTAGGTGGAATAGGCGGGATTGATGCTCATGATCCGCACGCGGCGGGGTTCTTCCATGCCGGGCAGGAGTTCGAGCCGCTTGAGCACAAGGCCGAATCCGTCCCACAGCACATAGACCCCCGGCGGCGAGGGCGTGTGATGAGCCGTATCCACCAGCACGCGGTCTCCAGCCTGATAATCAGGTTCCATGCTGTCGCCCGCTACGCGGATAATAGCCAGTGCTTCCGGCGATTCAGCAAAGGCGCTGATATAGCCGCGCGGCAGGCTCCAGTGTTCGATCGGCTTTAATCCGTCCTGTGGCGCGCAGAGCACGGGCACACTGCCCGGCCCGGCGGAGGTCAGGACATCGTACTCCGGAATGCTGACCTGCCGGAGCGAGGAGCGCGCGGGCTCATCTTCCTGCGTTGTAGCCACGGGGGCTTCAGGCAGGCTGCCGGTCATGCCGCGTGGGAAGCCGGGCTGCCGCTGTGGCCGCCTGTCCGCGAATCCGTTTATCTGGGCGGGGTCGGTGCGCCCATGCTGGCCAAGGTTCATGCCCAGCACGGCCTCCCCCGTGGTCAGTCCCGCCAGATTCCAGACCTCGGCCGTGGTAATGGGCGGCTCCCCCCGGCCTGTCAGCAGCGGCACCATGAGCTTGACCATGGCGAGCGGCAGTTCCTCCTTTTTGTAGGAGGTCTCATATGTGCGGTAGGAGGAGAACTTGTCTCCATACCCCAGTGCGCGCGCGAAATCGCGGATTGTATAACCCGCACGTTCGCGCAGGGCCTTCAGCCTGTCCGTGATGCGAATTCTGGTCATGCGGTATTGTGTGTGAAAACGGCGCACGTGTCAGTGCGGAAAAAACGCTTGCTCATTGTGCGTCTTGAGGGCACATTCCGTGCGTATTTGACGCACGAGACTGACGCCGCCCCGCCGGGGTGGCGGGCTCGTAACCGCAAGGCCCGCAATGACCGACCATCCCGCCTGTAAACCGCCGCCCGATCCTGCGCGGCCTTCGCCTGCCTGCCCGCTATCGGCTCCTGCTCCTCTGACGCCACCGGATTCTGACCTGCGGGGCCTGCCTTTCATGCCGCTCGATACGGTGCGGCTGCTGGACAGCGATCTGTTCGCCCTGAGCACGGGCGATGAGTTCAAATGCGCCGTGGCACTGTGGTGCAAGGCATGGCAGCAGGTGCCTGCGGGCAGCCTGCCAGACCATGAGCGGGTGTTGGCGCATCTGTCTGGCGCGGGAGCGGGGTGGTCCGCTATGCGCGCCATGGCCCTGCATGGGTGGGTCATCTGCACGGATGGCCGCCTGTATCATCCCGTTCTGGCGGAAAAGGCCAACCATGCCTGGAAAGCCCGGCAGGCGCAGCGTGCGCGGGCCAACCGCCGCTGGCACCCGCAGGAGTCTACGGATCGAACCTCGGCGGTCGCCGCGTCCGACGGTGCCGCGGCATATGCAAGGGAGAGTACAAGGGAGAGTACAGCAGACAGTACAAGGGAGAGTCCGCAGCCGGATATTGCGGGCCTGCGTGGGGCAAGGCTTTCGCCCACGTGGCAGCCAGACGCCACGTTGCAGGCCTTTGCCTGCACGCTCGGGCTGGACCCGCAGGGGGTGGCGGAGCGCTTTCGGGATTACTGGCTGGCGGTGCCCGGCGCGCGTGGGCGTAAGGCAGACTGGGGTGCCACATGGCGCAATTGGTGCAGGCGCGAGCAGGCCGGAGGTGGCCTGCGGTCTGCCCGGCCATCGCACCCGCTGGAAGAACAGGCCATGCGGCTACTCCGGCGTGGAGCGGGGGCAGGGTGATGGAGGCATCTTTCCTGCAACCTGTCTGGCTGGGTGGGCAGGCCTGCGGGCCGGGGCCTGATCTCGCGCGGGAACTGGCGTGCTTCCGTCCCGGCGGGTTTGCGCCGCCGGATAGTATTGTGCCGGAAGCGCGTGCCCTGCTGGCCCGGCTGGACCATGCCCTGCGCCCCTTGCCCGAAGCCACGTTGCGGGCACATCTGCGCGACCTTGCGGAAATCGTGAATGCGGGTGTGGCCAATCCGTTGCCGGGCGCGGCGTTTGAGCTGCGTTGTGCCGCCTTGCGGCTGGCCTGCGCGCCGCTGCCCGCTCTGGTGTGGGAAGGGGCTGTGGAGCGTGAGGCGCTGCGGCAGTTCCGGTTTTTTCCATCAGTGGCCGAACTGGTGGCGTTTTTGCAGGCGCGCAGTGCGCCCGCGCGCTGTCTGGCGGCCCGGCTGGGGCTGCTTCTGGCCGACGTGGACCGCCGCGCCCGTGCGCGCCAGCGCCATGCCCTGCGTGAAGCGGCATGGCATGACGCCCGCCCCGGTCTTTCAAGCAATCACGAGAACAGAGAATAACGATGCCGCCTATGACAACATCATCCTCCATTTCTGGCGCGCGTTCTGGCGTGCCGCTTGGCCCGACGCCCGAGCGTCTGGCGCGCTCCGTCTTTGCGGGCGGCGCGCCGCTTCGGGTGCTTACCACCGTTCAGGCGCTGCTGAATGCGGGCGATATCGGGCAGGACGCCGCCAACGCCGCCGAACGCTGGTACCGCGACTGGATGTTCGCGCGTGAAGGCGTGGCGGACTGTGCGCCCGCGCCGCAGGCGGAATCCACCACCCGGCATGATGCCGTGTCCTGGCAACTGGTGCGGGGGCGGGCCTCTGCCAGACTGACGGATGTACGCGCCGCTCTGGGCGGCTGTGGCGAGGTGCGCCTGTGCCTGATGATGGTGCGTGAAATGTCTTTTGCTCAAATGGGAAAAATCCTGTTCCCGCATCTGTCCGAGGCGCGCGCGCGGCTGAAGGTCTCGGCTCAGTGCGCCATGGTGCTGGAGCAGCTTGAGTCTTTCTATGCCACGGCACGACAGCGGCATGGCTCTGAAAAATCTTCTGATAAAAAGGAATTTTGAAAAAACATCTTGCCATCCGCGCGCGGGCTTGATAGGTATTTTCCTACATTGGAATTTCTGCGCCAGCCAGCCGCCCTCGGGCGGCTTTTTTTATGCCCGGACGCCTGCGGCCGGTCTGGCGTATTCTCGGAAACAACATGCTACAGACAGTTAAATGTTCGGATATTGTGCGCCTTGGGCGCAACATGGCCGTATGCGTTGGCGTACGCCAGGACCATGCCATCCTGTGTTTTCTTGTGCCGGAATCGGAAAATACGCGCCATAGGGCGGATGTATCGCTCTCTTTGTGTGACAGTGCGGAGGCCGGTATCAGGCCGGATCAGCGCGTGCGCTGTGTCGGGCGGACACATGGCGGTGCGTTGCAGGCGGAGGGGCGGATGCCCGCTGAAGCCATGCGGCGTATTCTTTCCATGCTTGAGCGCGAAAATACCCTTCAGGCAGCCGAACAGCCCGGTTCTGTCCGGTCTGGCCCGCGTGCCTCTGCGCCGCATGGGGGTATTGTTGCATGGCACGCTCAGGCCGAGCCGCCCCTGCGCGGCGGTGGGCTACGTGTTTTCTGCCGGACAGGACAGGAATGGGCAGAGCATGACGGAACAGGATATGGCCGGGCCGGACAGCCCGCCCGGCGGGAGCGCGCCAGAGAACAGCCCGGCCAGCGATCCGCGCGGGCACACGCCACCCCACAGCGCGAAAGCCTGCACGCCTGACCCACCGCTGTCGGCGGCGCAATGGCGGCTTGTGCTCAGCCTGACGGAAGAAGGATGCAGCCTGCGCGAGATCGCGGAGCGGCCGGATATGCCGGGCTGGCATGTGCTGCGCCGCCATGTGCGGGGCAGCGGCACGCGGGCGGCGGGTTTTGCCCGTGCGCGGATGCTGGCGGCGGAAGCCTTCGAAGACAGGCTGATCAAGGAACTTGAAACCATCAAGGGAGAGGACACGGCGGCCATGCGCCTGCGTATTGATACGCTCAAATGGCTCATGGCCCGCCGCGCCCCCGCCCGATATGGCGAGAAGGCGGAAGAGAGCGATGCGCGGCCTGAGCGCCCGGCTGTGGTGCGGCGCGTAATTATCGACCCGCCAGACCCGTCCTCATGAAAGACCGGCGGCTGCAACGCGCCTTGCGCGCGCTGGATATGCCGACCGCACGGGTCTTTGCTCCGCTGTTGGGGCCGTGCCGCTACAAGGGGGCCTATGGCGGCCGTGGTTCCGGCAAGTCGCATTTCTTTGGCGAATGCGTGGTGGAGGAGCACCTGCGCCTGCCGGGACACCGGAGCGTGTGTATCCGCGAGGTACAGAAATCCATGGAGCAGTCATCACGGCGGCTGATTCTGGACAAGATTACCCGCTACGGGCTGGAACCGTGGTTTGACGTGCAGGACCGCGCCATTCGGACACCGGGTGATGGTCTCATCATTTTTCAGGGAATGCACAGTCATACGGCTGACAGCATCAAATCGCTTGAAGGGTTCGATCGGGCATGGGTGGAAGAGGCCCAGAACCTCTCCGCCCAGAGCTGGCGCCTGCTGCGGCCCACCCTGCGCAAGAAGGATTCGGAAATATGGGCAAGCTGGAACCCGGTTTTTGAGCATGACCCGGTGGATCAGTTCTTCCGGGGGGCGGGAAGCGAGCGGCCTGATCTTGTGGCCGTGCGGGCCAACTGGGCCGATAATCCGTGGTTTGCTGAAGGTGCTCTGCCGCGTGAGCGTGAGGCGGATGCCGCCGCCCGCCCGGATGACTACGCCCATGTGTGGGAAGGGGCTTACCGTACCCGGTCGGATGCACTGGTCTTTTCCGGCATGGTGGAGGTGCGGGCGTTTTCCACGCCGGACGATATTCGACCCTATTACGGTGTTGACTGGGGTTTTTCAAAAGACCCTCTGGCGGCCCTGCGCTGCTGGGTGGCGCAGGATGTGCTGTATGTCGATTACGAGGCCGGGGGCGTGGGTATAGAGCTTGATGCCATTCCCGCCGTGCTGGACACGGTGCCGGGTGCGCGCCAGTGGCCCTGGCGGGCGGATGGCGCGCGCCCTGAAACAATCAGTTTTCTGGCGCGCAGGCACGGTTTCAGAATAACGGCGGCCCGGAAATGGCCTGGTAGTGTGGAGGACGGCATTGCCCGCCTGCGGGCGTTCCGCCGCATTGTGGTTCACCCGCGCTGCACGCGCGTTGTGGCCGAGTTCCACAGTTATGCCTACCGGGTCGATCCGGCCACGGAAGATGTCCTGCCTGTTGTGGAGGACGCCAACAATCACTGGATGGATGCCCTGCGCTACGCGTTGGACGGGCTTATTCATAACCGGCGCACCCTGCCTCGCTTTACGGCAGGAACGGTGCGCCAGATCATGAAAATGGACTGAGCATGACAAAGGGTTTTTGGCGTCGCATCACGGCGTGGCGTAGATCTGCTCCTCCGCCGGAGCCGCAGGAGCAGGCCGTTGCCGCACAGGCGCGTGACCATGCTCCGGGAAAGGCACGCCAGGAGCGGTGGCGTGCGGTGGCGGGTGCGCCGGGCATGGATGTGGCGGCGGCGCTGTTTGCGCCGTATCAGCCGCCGTCCAGTGTCCGGGGCGCGGGGGCGGTTCTGGCGCAGGATAGTATGGCCTCCGCCGTATGGGATCATGCCGGTGGCGGGCTCGCGTGGGGTAACGGCATTTTGACCGAAGGTCTGACATTCAGGGGATACCCAACGCTCGCGGCCATGATGCTGCGTGCGGAGTTCCGCAAGCCGGTTGAAATCATCGCGCGTGAAGCCACGCGGGAGTGGATTCGTCTGCGCATCGTCGGGCCGCAGGGAGAAGGCCTGCCGGGGACGACGCCCGAAAACATGCAGGCAGATACGCAAGGCGGGTTGCCGCAGGATACGCAGGCCGTTCCCCCGCAGGCTTACCCGCGTGACGCTGCCGTGCGCCTGCGCGCGGTGGAGCAGGCCTTTGCCCGGCTGGAAGTGCGCGACCTCATGCGCCGTCTGGTGGCGCAGGCGCTGGGCTACGGCATGGGGCATGTCTGGATCGGGCTGAAAGCTACGGCGGGAAGCGAGGCCCTGCCGCTGCGGCTGACCAGCCACGGCGTGGGGCGCGGCCAGCTTGAACGGCTGAGCCTGATCGACCCGGTCTGGACAACACCAGCCGAGTACAATGCGCTCAATCCGCTGGCGGCTGATTATTACCGGCCCACAGGCTGGTGGGTGCAGGGTACGCAGGTGCACGCGACCCGGCTGCTGAGCATGGTGCCTTACGAAGTGCCCGACTTGCTCAAGCCCGCCTATAACTTTGGCGGGCTGGCCCTGCCGCAGATGCTTGAAGCCTCGGTGCAGAATTTCCTGCGCACACGTCAGGCCGTGTCGGACATGATCGGCAATTACGCCACCCGTGTTCTGCGCACCGACATGGCGGGCGGCATGGCAGACCCTGGCGGCGCGCCGGAAATTGATGCCGAAGGTGTTAGCGCGCGTCTTGCCGCCATGAGCGCCTGGCAGAGCAGCAACGGCACGTTTGTGCTCGACCGCGAGACGGAGGATTTCTCCATCAGCACGGCGTCTCTGACCGGCCTGTCAGACCTTCAGGCGCAGGCGCAGGAGTTCATGGCGGCGGTGCCGGGTATTCCGCTGGTCAAGCTGTTCGGGTTGCAGCCGCAGGGGCTCAATGCCTCATCGGAAGGGGAAATCCGGGTTTTTTACGATGAGATAGCGGCTTTTCAGCAGGCGCATATGGCCCCGGTTCTGCGCGCGCTCCTGCGGGTGGTGCAGCTTGATCTGTGGGGGTGGGTCGATCCCGCGCTGGAGTTCGAGTTCGTGCCGCTGTGGCAGATGTCCGAACAGGAAAGTGCCGCCGTGGAACGGCAGAAAGCCGATATGGACGAAATCAACATCCGTTCCGGCAAGATCACCCCGGCGGAAGCGCGCGCGCGTGAGGCGGCGGACGGCACCAGTCTGTACCGCACGCTGGGCCTGCGCCCTGCCGCGCCCGGCCCGGCGGCTCCCGCTGTGCAAAAGGCATCGTCATGACAGGAAAGCCCATGAACCCCGCCCTGTGTCTGGCCTATGACCGGGCAGGGTCTGTCCGGCTGATGGACGAGGATGGCCGCCTGCGCGTGGCCGTGACACCTATTAGCAAGGCGGCGGTCAACCGTTATTTCGGGCGTGAAATTCCGGGGGCGGAGGCACTGGGGCTGGTGCCTGATCAGGCCTACCGCCTGTTGCGCGCACCCGAAGAGCTTGAAAAGGCGGCTGACAGTTTCAACAGCATTCCGGTTCTGGCCGAGCATGTGCATGTCACGGCCCAGACCCCCCGGCCCGATCTGGTGGTGGGGGCAACCGGCACGGATGCGCGGTTTACCGACCCGTATCTGACCAATGCGCTGGTGCTCTGGAACGCGCAGGCCATCGAAGGCGTGCGATCGGGAGAACAGCGTGAACTTTCGTGTGCCTATCGCTACGTGCCGGTGATGGAACCGGGGGTCTGGCAGGGCCAGCCATACGATGGGCGCATGACACAGATCCGCGGCAACCACGTCGCTCTTGTGCGCGCGGGGCGCGCCGGGCCGGACGTGCTGGTGGCGGACGCACAACCAAAGGAACATGGAATGGCATTTTCTCCATCGCGCGGGCCGTCCCGTCCGGGGGCGGGTAACGACCGGAGCGACGCCGGGCAGACCGACCCGGCGCGGAGCGGGCCTGTGGGTGAACGCTCCGGGCAGGCCGGGGCTGGCCTGCCGGGGGCCGCTGCTGCGGGTGCGTCTGCCGCAGGCGCGCAGGCGTCGGGCCTGTCCGCTGCTGGCGTATCAGCGGGTGCCGGGGCGCAGGCTTCGGGCAAAGCGGGCGTCGAGCCGGAGGCCGGAGTGTGCAGCGCCGCCGCGCTTTTTGCGCAGATGGGCGCTGCCCTGGCATCCGGCGCGCTGGACATGACGGCGGGGCCGCAGGCGCTGGCTGCTTGGCTTGCCCCTTATCTGGCCGGGCCGGAAGGCGCAGCCAGCGCCGACCGTTCCTGTACCGATACCGGCGCGGAGGGGGCCATGCAGGCCTCGGCGCAGGGCATGGCGCAGGACAGCGCCGTGCGCAGGGCGGTGGATGCCGCCCTTGTGGCTGAGCGTCAGCGCCAGCGCGATGTCAGCGCCGCGCTGGTCATGGTGCGCCCGCTGGTGGGCGACGTGCTGGGCATGGACAGCGCCGAAGACATCCTGCGCTACGCCCTGCGGGAATGTGGCGTGCAGACCGACGGCGTGAACATGGCCGGGCTGCGCGCGCTGGTGGCGGCGCGCGCGGGCACGGGCGGTTTTGCGGGTTCATCAACAGGGGCGCAGGACGGCGCGGGGAGCGGGGATTTCTCCGCCCGGTATGGCCTGCGCGCACCGCGCAAGTTTTAAGGAGAGCAGGACATGTCTTTTCCGAATTCCGTTAATTACGGCTGGCCCGCCGGTTTTCCCGGCGCGTGGGCCACGGACAATCCCCGTCGGTTCAAAGTCGCGGGGCCTGACGGCTTTCGCGCAGGGGCAGGCGGGGTCACGGTTGCGGCCTTTGGCTGGGTGCAGGCTGACGGGGTGAGCGTGCTCAACACCGGCACGGGCACGCCCGGCGGCTTTGTGTGCCGCACCCAGCAGGGCGTGCTGACACAGTATCTGCAGGAAGCCAGCATGACTGTGCCCGAAGGGTTCATGCTGGCTCTGGCCGATGGGGGCGATGTGTTCGCCCTTTCCACCACGCAGGCCACCAGCGGGCAGGCGGTTTATGCCGCACTGGCCACAGGGGCTATCAGCACCGGCGCTGCCGGGGCCGCCCCTACCGGCACGGTGGAAACAGGCTGGGTGGTGGCGCGCGGCGGAGCTGCGGGCTCGCCCATTATTCTGTCTGGCCCGCTCGCGGCCACAAATTCAGGAAACTGACCGCAATGCGCGATATTTTCAGAAACGATGCCCAGACCCTCGCACGGGACTGGGGTATTCATCTTGCCGGTGTGCGGGGCTATTTTTCTGAAATGGCCATGGACGCGGACCTGCCCGCCTACACGCCCACCACCGCGCCCAACAGCGCGGTGCCCGCGCTGTTTACGACCTATACCGACCCGGTGATCATCCGCGCGCTGGTGACGCCCACCCGTTCCGAGGCCATTTACGGCAGCGCGAAAAAGGGCGACTGGACAACGGACACGGCGCAGTTTCCGGTGGTGGAACTGTCTGGCTATGCCTCGGCCTATGATGACTACAGCGCCAGCGGTACGGCGGATGGCAATGCCAACTGGGTGCCGCGTCAGTCCTTTCATTTCCAGACATGGACACGCTGGGGCGAGCGCGAGGTGGAGCGCATGGGCGCGGCGCGGATTGACTGGGTAAACCAGAAAAATCTTGCCAGTATCTCGGTTCTGAACAAGAACGCCAATGCCATCAACCTGTTTGGCCTTGCTGGTATGGAGCTGTTCGGCGCGCTGAATGATCCTTCCCTGCCCGCCGCCATTGCTCCTGTGGCCAAGGTTGCGCCTTCTGGTAGTGCCGCGCAGGGCAATACCTGGGCGGATATTGCCGACCCGGTTCAGGTCTATGCCGATATTCTCAAGGCTTTTGGCGTGCTCAGCACCCAGCTTGGCGGCAACCTGACGCTGGAAAGCCCGATGACGCTGGTTATCCCCACCGAGCGGCAGCAGTGCCTGCTCTATACCAACCAGTATCAGGTTTCGCTGGCGGACCTGCTGAAAAAGAACCTGCCCAACCTGGTGGTGGAAACCCTGCCCGAAGCAGGCACGGCTCTGGCTGGCGGGCAGGCGGCCACCACGCTCATGCAGCTTTTTGCAACGGAGATCGAAGGCCAGCGCAGCGTCACCACGGCCTTTACGGAAAAACTGCGCGCCCATGTGGTCGAACAGTATTCTTCCAATTTCCGCCAGAAGAAATCGCAGGGCACGTGGGGCACCATCTGGTTTTACCCCCATGCCTGCGTGACCATGGCCGGGATCTGAGCCGCTCCGTCTGGCCGGTATGCCTGCGAAATCCTTTTAACACAACGGACTGTATTCCTGATGGCTCATGCTGTTTCATCCGCCCGGGGGGCGGAAACGCTTACGGTTGTCTGCCGCCTGCCCTCGGGGCTGGTGCTGGACCTGTATGACCCCGAAGACCTGCGCGCCCGTGCGGGTTCTGCCTCGCCTGTCATGGCGCCGCCGGTGCCGCGCGCCAGTGTGCGCCTGGCCGGGGCGCGGCGCGATGCCCGCTTTCATGCCCGTGATAACCGTATGCTGGGCCTTGCCGGGCGCACGCAGGTGGATGCGGCCTTCTGGGAGGCATGGGTGGCGCAGAATCCCGGCTACCTGCCGCTGAAGAACGGGCTGATTTTCGCGCAGGCCCGCGCGGCGGATGCAGAAGCGCGGCTGGCGGAGTGCGCCAGCGAGCGCACGGGACTGGAAGGGCTGGACCCTAACGCCCTGCCGGGGGTTACCCCCGCCCACGCGGACCCCGGCTGATGGCGGCGGCCACGCCGGAGGGCGCGGCGGGCGTGGTGGCGTTTGATTATGCCACCTGGGCCGTGCGCTACCCCGTGCTGGCGCAGGCCGTGACGCAGGATCAGGCTCAGGCCTGTTTTGATCAGGCAACCCTGTATCTGGCTAATACGCCCGCAGGCCCCGTGCGCGATCTGGCGCGCCGGGCCGTGCTGCTGGGGCTGCTGGTGGCGCATATCGCAACACTGGAGCTGCCGCAGGGGCAGGGTGGACAGGCGGGGCTGGTCGGGCGTGTCGCCTCGGCCACGCAGGGGAGCGTTACGGTCAGCACCGCTTACGCCACACTGGACGAGCGGGCTGCGTGGTTTGCCCAGACCTCCTATGGCGCGGCCTTCTGGGCGGCTACGCGGGGGCTGCGTCAGGCGCGCTATGTGCCGGATATGCGCCGAAGGAGACCGCCGTGGGGCTGAACCTTTTCCTGCTGGCCGGCCCGCTCTGTGTGCAGGCCAGCCCGCCGCAGGCTGCGGTCTTGCATGTCAGCACCGGCAGCACGGTCAATGCCGATGGCAGCGTGACACCGCTTTATACCGCCATGCCGGTGCAGATCATGGTGCAGCCGCCCGGCCCGCAAGACCTGCAACTGGTGGAAGGGCTCGACCAGCAGGCCGACCTGCGGGTGGTGTACGTCAATGCCGCCGTGCGCGCGCTCAGCCGTTCCTCGCAGACAGGCGGCGATATTCTGGAATTTTCCGGGTCTGACTGGCTCGTGACCCGCTCGGTGGAAGACTGGGGGGCCGATGCCTCGGGAGAGAGCGAATGGGTGAAGGTGGTGGTGACACGGCAGCTTCCGGCCAGTCTGTAACAGTGTCCGCACCCACAGGGGGTGGCGTGGTGGAAAGCCCGTCCGAAAGCGCGGTGTGTGCGGCCCTGCGCGCCTGGTTGCTGGCGGTGCTGCCCGCCGGGGTGGGGGTTGTGGCCGGGCAGTCCAACCGGGTGGCGCCTCCTCTGCCTCCCTTTGCAACACTCACACTGGCCGGGCGCGAGCGCCTGTCCAGCGGGGGGTGGCGCTACACCGCCACCACGCGCGACCTGACCATGCCCACGCAACTGAGCGTGCTGGTGCGTCTGTTCGGGCCAGGGGCGGGGGATATGGCGCAGCGTGTCATTGCCCTGTGGCGGGACATGCAGGCGGCGGACTTCCTCTCCGCGCAGGGGCTGGCCCTGTCCCCGCTGGACGTGCAGGGCGCGCACCAGAGCGGCTTTGCGACCGCCGAACATCAGTACGAAGACTGCTGGGAGATAACGCTTCTGGCGCAGGTCACATTTATCCTGAGTATTCCGCAGGATTTTGCAACAACTCTGCCGGTTCTGACGATCGGGGCCGATGCAGCTTACCCGCCACAGGAGTAAAACCATGGCAGGCATTCCCATTTCTTCAATTGTGCAGGTTACGCCGGGCGTACTGGTGGCGGGTGGCGGACTGAACGGGCTGACCGGGCTGGTGCTGACACAGCAGACCGCTATCGTACCCGCGGGCACCGTGCTGAGCTACAGCAGCGCTGCGGATGTCGGGACGGCGTTCGGCACGGGTTCGAGCGAATACGCCATGGCGCAGGTTTACTTCGCCGGGTATGACACGGCGGTTCTGACGCCCGCCAGCCTGATGTTTGGCGGTTACGCGCCTGCCGCTTCGGGGGCCGAGGCCACGGCCAGCGTGTCCGGCGGCGCTGTCTCGGCCATTGCGGTGGCGCAGGGCGGCAGCGGCTACGAGACCGCCCCGAGCGTCACCTTTTCGGGCGGTGGTGGCACGGGGGCCACGGCGACGGCCACGGTCTCGGGCGGGGTCGTGACGGGTATTACCGTAACCGACGGCGGCACGGGCTACACACAGGCCCCGACCGTAACGCTGGAGGCTGCCAGCGCCGATGCCCCGGCCACGCGCATGGACATCCTGCGCCGGGCCAGCGGGGTCTGGAACGGTTTTGCCCCGGCTTTTGAACCCGCTCTGGAGGAAAAAAAGGCTCTGGCCACGTGGGTTGGCACACAGGACAGCGCCGTATGGGCCGTTCTGTGGGATACAGACCCGCAGGCCGTGACCCAGAACAGCACCACTGCGTTCGGCGTATGGCTGGCGCAGCAGGCGATCGAAGGTGTGTCGGCGGTGTATGGCGGGGCTGTCAGCGCGGCGCTGTGTCTGGGATGGATGGCCTCGCTCTCCTTCGGCACGCGGGCGGGGCGGCAGACGCTGGCCTTCATTCAGGATGCGTCGGGGCTGGTCAGTCCTGCCGTGACGGATGGTACAAGTGCTGCCACCCTGATTGCAAACGGCTATAATTTTTATGGCAGTTACGCCAGCGGCAGCAGTCTGTTTTCTTTCATGCGGCCGGGCAGCGTGTCGGGTCGGTTTGCCTGGGCGGACAGTTTTGTCAACCAGATCTGGCTTAACGCCAGCCTGACAGAGGCTCTGGTGACGCTCCTGCTTAATACCGGGCAGATTCCCTACAATACCGAGGGCGATACTCTCGTAAAAGCCGCCGTGCAGGACACGATCAGCAGCGCGCTGGCCTTTGGGGCCATCCAGCCCGGTGTCAGCCTGACAACCGCGCAGAAACAGCAGATCGCCAATGCAGCGGGGGTTGCGGCGGCTGCGGACGCGGTTGCCGCGCAGGGCTGGTATTTCCAGCCCGGTGTGTCCACGGCGGCGGCCTCCTACCGCGTGGCCCGCACAACGCCGCCCGCGCGGTTGTGGTACGCCGATGGGCAGAGCGTGCAGGCCATTCAGCTCAGCAGTGTCGAGGTGCAGTAAGCATGGCGTACGATATTACGGCGGCTAATGCCGTTTTTACCATTACCGTGGCGGGGCTGTACAACGCGCCCATCACGCTTCAGAACTTTGCGGCCGATCAGGCGTGGGATACGGCGGAGCAGAACTGCGCTGAAACCGAAATGTCGGTGGATGGTTATCTTAACACGGGCTGGACACCTGCGCCGGTTGATCAGGCCATTCATTTTTCGGCCGGGAGCGAAAGCGTTCTGGTTTTCGAGGCCATTATGGCGGCCCAGCAGACGGCGCGCGCCCTGTTCCGGCTGGGGGGTGAGCTGACGCTCACGGGCACCGGGCGGCGCTATACCATGGTCAACGGCGTGCTGCGTGCGATGGCTGTTGCGCCGTCTGCCGGGAGGGTGCTGCATCCGCGCAGCTTTGCCATCCGGTGGCAGTCTGTCTGGCCGGCAGGTGTCTGATGGCGGTGCGTGAAGTCACGCTGAGCGTGCCGATGGAAGGCGCTGACCATAACAAGCGTTTTGTCATTACCCGTATGTCCGCCTTCGAGGCGGACAGATGGGGCCGGCACTGCCTGCAGGCTGCCCTGCAGTGCGGCGCCGACCTGACGGATATCACCCCGGAGGACGGGCTGGCGGGGCTGGCGGCGGCGGGTATCGGCCTGTTTGCCGCCATGGAACCCGAGCGGATGGATAGTCTGCTGGAGCGGCTGATGCGCTGTGTCAGCGTGCAGCCAGACCCGGCCAATCCCGTCCTGCGCCGCCCCCTGCATGAAAGCGACATTGAGGAAATTCCTACCGTGGGCTGGCTCCAGAAGGAAGCCTTCGCCCTGCATGTGGATTTTTTCAGGGGCGTCGGCCTGTTGTTCTCCCCTCCCGCGCAGGCGGGCGGGGCGAAGGACAGCCCGCCGCCCGGTGCGTGAATGTAAGCGAAAGACTGGCGCTGGTTGTCTCGGAAGGGCTGGCAAGCCTGAACGATCTGCAAACCCTTTATGACAGCGAAGATTTTGAGATGCTTCTTGAAATGGCGCTGATCAGGCGATGGAACCGCTGAGCGATGGCAATGGCGTATGACAGCCTGCCGGGCATGATCCAGCCCGGCCCGGCATGGGGTTCTGCCGATCTTGCATGGCAGCTTCTGGATATTTTCAGGCGTGCCCGGCGGGTTATGCACGGCGGTGGGGCCGGGGCTTCCGGTGGCATGGGAGGGGCGGCGGTGCCGGGCGTATCAGCGCCTGTGGCGCGGCAGGCCCTGTACCGGACGGAGGGCGAGGGTTTGCCGTCCGGTGCGGATGGCGCGGTATTCCCCATGGCCGAGGGCGGGGCTTTTCGGTTGAGGCAGGGTGTGTCCGGGCGCAGGTTCGGCCAGTCCGGCGGGGGCGTATGGCCGGGCCTTGCCGCGGCGCGGGCGGTAAGGCGGATGGATACGGCCCGGCGGGCGCAGGTGGTTGCGGCGGGTGCCATGGCACGGCAGAGCGGGCTTATGGCGGCGGATATTCTGCCGTGGGCAGAGGCTCCGGCGACGCTAGGCGTGCGGCGATCCATCCGGCTGGGCGGTAGGCCATCCGCCCTTGCGGCGGCTTATTCGGAGGACGAAGGGGGAGGCTGGAGCCTGCATGGTGGCCAGAGCGGCACTGTCCCCCGCGCGTTGCCCGGCATCGTATCCGGCGCTCGGTCGGGTGCTCTGTCTGGCGCTCTGTCTGGTCTTTCGGCAGGTGTTCTGTCTGTCCGTCGTCGGGGAGTCCGAAATGGTCTGGCGGGCGGGCGTGGCGGGTTCTGGCCCGGCCTGAGTAGCGCGGGTGTCAGCGGGCCGCAGGCGTGGGGCGTTACTATAGGGATGGGGCGCGTTATGCAGGTGCTGTCCGGCGCGGGTGCGGGGCCTATGGCGGACACGCTCGCGCTTGCGGTTCTGCGTGCGAGACTGCCCTATGCGCTGGCCCCGCAGGCGGGTGCCGCTGGCAGGCCGGAGGGGCCGTACGGGTTCGGGCCTGATGGGCAGATCGGCTTTTCTGCTCCGTGGGCAGCAGCGGCATCGGGCGCGGGTCAGTTTGACCCGATGGCTCTGCCCTCGCAGGGGAACAGGACCTATGTCAGCGGCATGAACACGGCGGTGCAGGCGGCCATGACCCGAACCGCCCTGGCACCTGTTGTATCCGAACAGCGGCGCAATCCCGTTGCCGGACGTGAAGCATTTTCGGATACGCGCTCTGAACGCAAGGCATTTTCGTCTCTGAGCGCGGAGGGCGCGCGAAGCGTGTCCAGTCTCAAGGCGCAGGCCCGGTACGCGAATATGGGCATGAGATAGCAGCCTGCCCCTGTTATTCTGATTGATGAAAGTATGTGGCCATGGCGATGAATTTGGTGTCCCTGCCTGCCGCGTGGGATATTCCCGTGGCGCTCGGGGTGCCCGGATTGCTGGGGCAGTCCTCTACGGCAGGCGTTGCGGCTTCGGCCTCCACGGTTCTGGCGTCCATGTTGGATGATACGCGTATCATGCTGGCAGATGCTCAGTGGGGTATCTTTACGGCCGATAACCAGCCGGTGCTGACATCGGGGCGCGTACGGGCGCTGGATGTACAGGCGTTCAGCTATGTTTGCGATGCGCCTCAGGAGCAGGGGGCGTTTCTGTCCTATAACAAGGTGCGCCAGCCCAGTCAGTACAGGGTGGAAATGCTGTGCGATGGCTCAGGCCCGGTGTTTGGCGCAGCGGCCGGAGGGAGCGGCGTGCTGGAAAGCCTGCTGGCGGCCACGGGGCTGGTCGGCCCGTCAGCCGATATGCTGATGCGGCGTGGATTCCTGCAAACGCTTGAAGCGCTCGTGGATGATCTGAACCTGTATAGTGTGGTCACACCGGAAGTCACCTATTCCAACGTGAACGTGCAGAGCTACAGTCTGCGGCGCGAGGCCCAGCATGGCGTGACGTTGCTCTGGGCCGGGATCACGTTGCAGGAAATCCGGCTCGACACCACAACAAGCCCCGGCACGGCCTCGCCCGCCGGGCAGGCCATGCAGTCCGGTGGGGCGGTGCAGGCGGCTGAATCCACGCTGGATACGGCGGCGCTGTTCTGATGGCGGCTGTTTCCATTCCGCTCAACGCGGTGGCGTATCAGAGCCTGAGCGTACCGCTTTCTGGCCATGTCATTCGCCTGGTGTTGCAGCAGCGCGGCACCGGGCTGTTCGCCTCGCTGTGGTGCGATGGCGCGGCCTGCCTGCTGGGGGTGCTGTGTCAGGATCGGACCTGGCTTGTGCGCAAGGCCTGTTACGGCCTGCCGGGCGATTTTGCCTTTGTTGATACCGAGGGCACGGACGACCCGGATTACACCGGGCTGGCCGGGCGGTTTGTGCTTGTTTACGAGGAGGGGCGCAATGTCTGACAGCGCAGGGGCCGATACCGCGCTGGCGGCGCGGCGGATTGATGTGGCGTTCACCTTCGCGCCTGATCCCTCGCAGGGGGTGGGTGCCGGGGCCGGGGCGGAAACCGTAACACTCAGCGATTACCGCGTGGCGTGTCAGGTGCTCAGCACCGGGCTGGAAACCGGCATGGTCTGCACCCTGCGGATAGAGGGGATGCCGCCAACACTAGTTAATCGGCTTTCCGCCGCACAGGTGGGTGTGGTGGCGCAGGGCCGCAACAGCGTGACCGTCATGGCCGGAGGGGCCGAGGCCGCCCGGCCGGTGATTTTTTCAGGCGGCATTGTCGAGGCGTTCGTGGAATACGAAACCACGCCCGATGCGGTGTTTGTGGTGCAGGCGCATTCCATCGCCCTGCCCGCTGCCCTGCCAGTCAGCCCGACGTCCTTCGGGCGCGATGCGCCGGTGGCCACCATCATGGCAGCGATTGCGGCCAAGGCCGGGCTGGGTTTTGTCAATAACGGCGTGCAAACCGTGCTCAGGGGCGGGGTGTATTACAAGGGGGCTGCCACCGAGCAGATAGATGCCTGCGCCCGCGCTGGCGGGGTTAGCTACCATATCGGCATGGGGCGTTTGTGTATCTGGCCTTTTTCCATGGAAGCGGCACGGGAAGCCGCTGTGCCGGTTTCTGTCGCCACGGGGCTGATAGGCTATCCCGCCTACAGCCAGTACGGGGTGGGGCTGCGGATGCTGTTTAATCCGGGCATCGGTTTTCGTGATACCATCAGCTTGCAGAGTGCCGGCTCGTCCGCGCAGGGGGTCGCTCTCCCGGCAACCGGGCTGTGGGTGGTGCAGAGTGTACAGCACAGGCTGCAAAGCGGGCGCACGCAGGGGCCGTGGTTTACTCTGATAGAGGCGGCAAGGCCAGACCTTGCCGGGCAGGGCTTTGCACAATAGGCTGATTGGCACGCAGCGGCCAGAGGACAGCGCGAGCGACTTCAACGCCATGAACGCCGTAATCCGGCGTCTTTTATCCATGATGGGCGCCAACCTGCCCGTTCGTGTGGTGGCGGTGCATGGCGAGGGCCTGAACCCGGTGGGGTTTGTGGATGTGCAGCCCATGGTGCACCAGCAGGATGGCGCGGGCCGCACCGTACCGCACGGTATTCTCTACAACGTGCCCTATATCCGCCTGCAGGGTGGCGCGCGGGCATTCCTGTGCGACCCGGCGGTGGGGGATATTGGGCTTATCATCATCTGCGGGCGCGATATTTCCACCGTCAAGACCACGCGCGATGCAGCCGCTCCCGGATCATTCCGCCAGCATGACATGGCCGATGCCCTCTACCTTGGCGGCCTGCTGAACGCCGCGCCAAAGGAGTATATCGGCTGGGTTGGGGGGGATGTGTATGTCAGCACTACGGGCCGGTTTGTTGTCGATGCCGCAGCCTGCGTTATTGACTGCGACGTAACGGTTCGCGGGGCGGTATCCGCCACGGGCGATATGCAGGCAGGCAGCATCAGCCTGGAGACGCACACCCATACCGGCGTCATGAGCGGAAGCGGAAAAACAGGCGCTCCAGAATAGGCGCAAGATTCATTCCTTGAGGTAGAAAATGAAGCTTGCTGCGATGTGGATTGCGGACATGGGACTATGAGCGCGCCTGCCATAGCGCGTTGTTACTCTTCGTCAATCTTCAGGCGCTTAGAACGGCAGGCCCGCTCAGGAGCCGTCTATTGTCTACTCGCGGAACGCTATGCGTCCAGCCTGCATAATCGCTCATGCTATTATATGGCCTATTTTTTCGGCCGTTACCGAAAAATCTGGCACACTTCTTTGTTGTAAGTCAGTCTCAGTGAGGTGTTCCAACTGCTTGGGCCAATGGAGGGATTGAAGAACCCTTGATTCAATTTTGGTTGTAGGGCCATTTCAAGCAGAAAATCAGCATTATGACTGACGGAATAGATTGATCCGTGAGAGATGCTTCAGGTTTTTGGAGCCGCTGGATGCTGTGGCTTATATTGGGTCACCTTAGGTTTGTCCTGTCCGGCCTTTGTTCCGAAAGCGCCTCAAAAGGGTGCATTATCGTGAAACTTGATTCGCGACAGCGGATCTGGAGCAGCAACGATCATCTTATAACGGTGTCAAGATGAAATATTTATACTTGTTTCTTATTTCTTATTTTTTTGTATTCACAGATTTCTCTTATGCTCAATCTCCCCCGGCTTGTGAGCATTGGCCAAAAACTATGGCTCTTATGAGCCTGAAGAACGCAGGAATTACTGATCCAAGTCATGTAAATGAAGCGGCAACAAAGGTTGCCCTTTTGGCTTACCAAGCTCTACCAAACGGTATTTTTAAAGAAATATACGACATTACTTATTTTTCCAATGATGGGAAGCATGTGTTTGAAGTTATAACGTCAAGTGAATCTTCTTATGAAGAATGTTCTATGTCTGATGTTACAACATTTCTTATTTCTAAACGCCTGGAGTGATTCCAGGGCCTGTCCGGGAGCCAGGGTAAAACCAGGGACCTGAGCCTGGATAAAACACAACGCCTTGGGCGTTTGGGAGACAATCCACACCATGTCAACGCTGCTTCTGGACAGGTCCACATGGGACCTGGCGCTGGATTCAGGCGGCAATCTTGCTCTTGCCACGGCACCTTATGCTGTCGTGCAGGATGTGTCCTGTGCTGTCCGGGTCTTTGCGGGTGAGTGCTGGTACAATACCGGTACAGGTTTGCCGTACAGGCAGAATATTCTGGGTATTTCACAATCCGCATCGGTTTTCCGCGCGCAGGCGGAGGCGGTTGCGCAGGCCGTGCCTGGCGTTGCCTCGGCCCGGTGTATCATTACCGCCCTTGGGGTGGATCGCAGGCTTTCAGGAGCCATTCTCGTCACCACAACCGATGGAATAACGCAGAGTGCCGGATTCTAGCAGTACGGGAACCACCTCGGTTCCATCGCCTTCTTTTACGGATGCGGGGTTTGTGGCTCCGGCGGAGAGCGAGATTCTCACCGGCGCGCTGGCTGACCTTAACGCGGCCATGGGGGGCAACCTCAACACCGACCTGTCTACCCCGCAGGGTCAGTTGGCCATGTCCTTCACGGCGGCGCTGGGCGATGCGTATGACCAGTTCCTTACCATTCTCAACGGGGTTGACCCGGAGCGCGCCTTCGGACGGTTGCAGGATGCCATTGGCAATATCTATTTCATGAGCCGCAAGGGGGCCACGGCTACGGTCGTTACGGGAGTCTGCACAGGGGCGGTGGGCGTTGTGGTGCCTGCTGGCACACTGGTGCAGGATGCGGGGGGATACACCTACGCGGCGGACGGGGCCATAACGCTCGACGCCACGGGCACCGCCACGGGCACGTTCTCCTGCACCACGCTCGGGGCTGTCGACTGCGCGGCCAATAGCATCAGCCTGTACCAGTCTGTAACCGGGCTTACATCCATCACCAATCCGGCAGCGGGCGTGACAGGATCGGATGAGGAGGGCCGGGCCGCGTTCGAGACGCGCCGGGCGGCATCTGTCGCGGGCAACAGTGTGGGCTCTCTCAACGCCATTGCCGGGGCTGTCAGCGCGGTGTCAGGTGTCGGGGCTGTCTACGTTGCTGATAACGGGACTAACGCCGCTGTCACTACGGGCGGCGTCAGTCTTGCGGCCCATAGCCTGTATGTCTGCGTGAGCGGAGGAGCGGATGAAGCTGTGGCGCTGGCTATCCTGTCCAAAAAACCACCAGGCTCCGCTTATACAGGCACCACGACGGTCACGGTCACAGACCCCAACAGCGCCTATCAGACCGCACCGTCCTACGCGGTGTCATTCACGCGCGCGACGGCCACGCCCTTGTATTTCGGGGTGACAATCAAGGCGGGATCATCCGTGCCGTCCACGGCGGCCACGCAGATTCAGGCAGCCATTCTCGCTGCGTTCGAGGCCGATGGGGGCGATGCCGGAATTATCGGTGGCACGGTCTATGCCAGCGCCTATTACGCGGCGGTGGCGGCATTGGGCACATGGGCGAAGATTGTTGAAATCACGGTCGGCACGACGGCTGGCCCCACGGGGTTTACGGCCGCTCTCAATATCAACCAGATTCCCACGCTCGATACGGCCGCCATTACAGTGACGGTTGCCTGATGGATAACATCCAGCAAACTATCCTGTCGCAATATGCGAACAGCCCGTCGCTATGCAGCATTATTGATGCGTGGAATCAGGCGCTCGACCCCGCCAGCCTGATAGACCAGTGGTATGCCCTTGTATGGAACGTGAAGACCGCGCAGGGATATGGGCTGGATGTATGGGGCCGCATTGTCGGGGTTTCGCGGGTTCTGAGCATCGCATCGGTTGATTATCTCGGCTGGCGCGAAGCGAACGACCTGACGGAAGAGGGCTTCGATCAAGCGCCGTGGTACAGTGGCAAGGATGCCACCAGTAATTACCGCCTGTCAGATGATGGTTACCGCCAGCTTATCTATGCCCGCGCGCTGGCCAATATCTCGGATGGCTCCATCCTTTCCCTCAACACGATCCTGACCACGCTGTTTGCCGGTCAGGGCGATGCGTATGTACGGGACAATGGCGACATGACCATGACCTATGTTTTCAAATTTGTTCCGACGGATGTGCAGGTCAGCATCATCCAGAATAGCGGCGTGCTGCCGCGCCCGGCGGGTGTGGGTATTTCCTATTCCATTGAGGCGGCTTCCTGATGAAAAGCACTGATAACCGCAGGCTGTTTGATACGCTGATTGGTGCATCAGCAGCGACCGGCAATATTGCCACAATCCCCGCAACGCAGGGCACAGCGGGAGATGGCACCGCCTCTATTGCGCTGGCCTTCCCGCCTGAAACATTCATTGCCCGCGCTGCCGGGGGTGAACCGCCGCGCGGCGCGGACATGAACGGTTTTCTCAATCTGCTGTCCAGTGCCGTGCAGGTGCTTCAGGCGGGGTATTTCGGCCCGTTTGACGCCACGTTTGCGGCGGGCATTGGCGGGTATCCGGCTGGGGCCATTGTCGCCGGTTCGGCAGCGGGCGCGTTCTGGGTTTCCACGGCGGATGCCAATACCACCGTGCCGGGGGCAGCGGGCGCGAAATGGAAAAGCCTGTTCGACGGCTACGCCACGCAGGCATGGGCTACCGGGCAGTTTGTTAGTTCAACGCTGTTTTCAGATACGAACAACATAGGCGCGGCCTATTTCGGGTATCGGACAGACCTCGGCTACGCCTGGATGAACTATAAGAACAGCGCGGGCGCATATGCGCCGGTCGTTCTGGCCGACAGGACGTGGGTGAATGGCAGTTTTGCCACTCTGAGCGGCCTTGCGGACGAGGCTGCCGCACGTTCTAACGCGGATACGACTCTCGCTCAGGTCATCGCGAACGAAACCACGCGCGCCGAGGAGGCAGAGGCCCAGAAGGCAAACCTTGCGGGCGGGAATTCGTGGTCAGGCACTCAGAATTTCGCGGATGATCTTGTTGTTGCCGCCGGATACAAGGTTTCCATAGCGGATGCAGAGGGTGCCGGTTCCCTTTATACATGGCCTGAATATTACACGTCCGGCAGATTGTCGGGCCTGAATGCCGTTACGCACCTCCTGGATAGTGGCGGTAACGCTATGCAGTGGTTCGCGCTGAATGGTGGTAACGGGCGGCTGTACACCAGCACGGGAAACGTCGCGTTTCTCTCTGACATGCCGCAGGCGGCCATTATGAACAGTTCCAACCCCAATGCCACAGGTGTTTCAGGGTCTTTGTCGTTTACGGCGGCCCATGCCGGGTTTCTCAAACTGGATATCAATTCCGCGAACAGTGGGGCGCACAAAGTCAGCTCCTCTTCGGTTTCCGGCACTGGATATCTATCGCTTGGCGGTGGTTTTAACTCTCCAGAGGACATGCTTGTGGGGTCGTTCGTTATAACCTTCGCGGCTGGGGCGGCTGTTACCGTCAACGCGTCAATCGTGTACGCTGGCACATCAGCAACGAACTACCTGAATTCAACAGGGGTGATCGTCTACAATGCTTAAATATTACCTTTTGCTGGTGGATGGCATCGTGGCCCCCGGTATCTGCCTGTCGGGGGATATTCCCGCAGGGGCTGTGGAGTGTACGCAGGAACAGTACGAAGGCTGTGGCTCGGCCTACACGCTGGAGAACGGGGCCGTAGTGGCTTACACGCCCCCCGCGCTTGTCATTCCGCTGAAAGATCAGGCGACGACGGCGCTGGCTTCGGCCAGAACGTATGTGAACAATACATACACCATGCTGAACGAGGCCACACCCGATGCGTGGGTGACGTATCTCAAGGCGCTGATGGCCATTGCCAGCGGCACCGATACCACCAGCACGGCGCTGCCGACCGAGCCCGCCACCTGAGCGCGGCCATGGTGCAGCCTGTCTTCTGAACGCCGCCTTCTGAGGCGGTTTTTTTATACCCGGATGGAATGATGAATGAAACACAGTGCGCAGGGGGCTGCGCGGCTGAAGAAGACCTGCGCGTGATCGTGGACAGCCACGCCCGCCGTCTGGACGGGCTGGAAGATGACGTGGACACGCTCAAATCCGGCCAGTCCGCCATGATGGAGCGGCTGATCTCCATCGAGGCGCAGGGGCAGGAGCGTGAGCGCAACCGCGCGGTGGAAGCGGCCGACACCCGCAATACCCTGACCGCCCTGACCCAGCAGTTGGCCGAACACACCGGCGCGCAGAAACGCCAGAACGAACTGGCCGAGGACAGCCTGCGCCGGTGGCGAAAACTGGCGGTGGTCATTGGCCTTCTTTGCACGGTGAGTGCGGCGGCGGGCTCAACCCTGCTGTCGGATCAGGAAGTGGCCAGCACCATCTGGGTGCACTGGCTGCACCTGCGCGAGCCGTGGGACATGGCGCAGGGAGGGCCTGACAATGCCGCAAACCTTTCCGCTCACTGACCCGCTTCAGGTTGCGGCTCGCACCGCGTGGGGCGTGGCGCGCGGCGAGGGGGCTGCCGGTATGCAGGCCGTGCTATGCGCGGGCATGAACAGGGTCGCCCGCCCGGCATGGTGGGGGCGCGATATTTGCAGTGTGTTCCTGCATCCGTGGCAGTTCTCGTGCTGGAACACCAACGACCCCAACCGTGCGCTGCTGCTGACCGTGACCGCTACCGACCCGCAGTTCCAGACTGCCCTTGCGCTGGCCCAGCGCCTTGTGGCCGGCACCCTGATCGACATTACCCGCGGGGCGGACAGCTATTATGACACGCGTCTTTCACACGCGCCTGCATGGGTTGCTCCCCGCCTCTATCGCTGCACGATTGGCCACCATGCGTTTTACCGCGTGGGGCCTTCTGGAGAAGGATAACCCCATGGCTGATACGCCAAACCCCACTACCGCTCCCCGCGCCGCGGCGCAGACGACCTCTGCCGTTGTCAGCGGGCTTTCCCCTCTCGCCCTCCTGTTGGCCCTGCCGCAGCCTTATGCCGCATGGGCGGGCATCGCCTGCGCCGTGTTTGCCGGGGCCGGGCTTGCGGCAACCCAGATCCCGTTGCCCGCCAACCAGACCGGCAAGCTCTGGATGCTGTACCGTGCCCTGAACTTCCTCGCCCTGAACTGGAAATATGCCGCCAACGCAGCGGCTAGCCTGCGGGCTAGTTCGATAGCATCCCCCGCACCCGGCCCGGAGGCCTCGCCCACAGGCTCCGGTGCTGCTGTCTCCATTCCCGAGGACACCACAAAATGAAACTACCCGTCCTGTTGTGCGCCGCAGTACTCGCCCGACCGCCATGGTGTTGCGCTCAGATCAGGGCTTGAAGTATCAGAAACTCTCTGCCCAACGGGTGATTACAGGCCGACTGGATGTCTCTACGGCGTGGATTGCTCAGCACGACAATGGCGGCTTTATGCGCAAAATGATGCTGATCTGTTTTGGTCTGGTTTTCTCCACGCACGCGTTTGCTGGCACGGCTGCAGATGACTCCATTCTAAGCGAATATGCGCTTCGGGAAGAATGTAGTGCCTATTCAGAGTCCGGGATGCGGGATTCTCTGGCGACAAAAGCGCGCGAAAGTCAAAAGACGCTCGAACAGGCCGAAAAACAGGTTAACATCAGGCTGTCCCGATGGGATCAGGAGGCGCAGTATATCAAGCAGACCAAGGCGAAGCTTGTTGCGTCAGGAAGAGCCTTTGCCAAATATCGTCAAGAGCACTGCGCCGTCATAGTGGCCCTTGGAGGGAGTGCCATTGGCAACGCCCTCGAAATAGGCCGCTTGGCGTGTGTGGCAGAACTTAACAACAGACGTGCCAAGCAACTCCGTGACGCAGTATCTGACATGCCGTGAAATGGCTCTTAAGAGCCTATTCAGCATCAAGGGCTGACAATCGCAGGTGTTGTCAGCGCGCGCCTCTCCGTAGTTCTCTTTCTGGCCCTGCCGCAGCCCTAGGCGGGTTGGGCGGGCATCGCCTGTTCCGCGTCTGCCGGTGCGACTGCTGCCCGCCAATCAGACGGGCAAGCTCTGGATGCTGTATCGCGTCCTGAATTCCTCCCCCCTGAACTGGAAATATGCCTGCAACGCGGCGACGGTGCTGCGTGCTGGCACCGCAACATCTGGCCTTGCCGTACCTGTCCCGGTCGCTGGCCCCGGTTCTGCTGTAACCACTCTCAAGGACATTACGAAATGAGCACGCTCTCCCGTCGCAGCTTCCTGCGTTCGGCCGCGCTGGTCGGCGCAACGGCGCTGACCGCCTGCACCGTCACCACCACCAATGGCGTGACCACGATCACGCTCGATGTAACCAAGGTGAAGAATTACGGTCAGGCCGGGCTGAACGCCGCTGCGACCGTCACCAGTTTTCTGTCTTCCTTCCCGGCGTTGGCACCGTATGCGCTGGCTATTACGGCGGCGGAAACAGCCCTGTCTGGCGCGCTGTCCGCGTTCTCCAGTGCCGCCGGTTCAACGCTGACCATCAGCTACCACGATGCGACGTGGAAAACCCGCGTGGACAGCATTCTGTCCGATCTCGATACGCTGGCCGCCGCCATCGAGAGCGCCCTTGCCGGGTCTGGCGCGGTTCTGTCCTCTTCCGTCCTGTCCAATGCCAGGACGGCATACAACGCGCTGGCCACACTTATCAGCGTGTTCAAGGCCCTGCTGGGCGTACCGGACGCGAAAGCGCCTGTCGGCAACCGTATGCATCTGACCCGTGACATGGTTCTGGTCGGCGCGCCCGTGCCCGCTGCGGGTATGACCGAGGCGCAGGCGCTTAAGGCACTGGGGGTATGATGCGCGACCTTTACATCGCATGGCTGATTGCAGCCGGCAGCGCGATCGTGTGGTGCGGCCTTCTCTATGTCCGGGCGTGGTATCTATGACCGGCCGCGCCCTCGGCTGCCTGCCCGCGAAGGTTCTGCCGCGCCAGCCCCGGCTTTTGGGCCTGAGCATGATGGCCCGCCGGGCTCCGGCGGTGCTGGATCGGTCTCTCATCAACCCCGGCGCGCGGATGTTCGGGAACGACACGCTGGGCGACTGCACGGCGGCGGGGCTGCTCAACCACATGCGGGCCGTGGCCGCTCTTGGCGGCTGGCAGGTGCGGGCGGATACGGATGATGCCATCCGCTTCTATGCCGAAAGCACGGGCTACAGGCCGGGCCAGCCCGCCACAGATCAGGGCGGGGTGGAGGTGGATGTGCTGGCCTATGCCGCGCGCATTGGCGTGCAGCTTGAAAGCGGCGACTACTTTCCGCTCTGGGGCAGTGCGGACCCGCAGGATCGCAACGCGCTCGCACTTGTGATGGCGGGCATGGGGGCGGTCTATCTGGGCGTGCGGCTTGCGCAGTCGGACATGAACCAGATCGAGGCCACCAATGGTGCCGGCGTGCTGGTGCCCGACAACAGCGCCTATGGCGACACCACGCCGGGGAGTGCCGGGGGACATTGCCTGCTGGGCTGGAGCTACACCGGCCTTGCGGACACCGACACGCTGGACCTGCTGACATGGGGCACGATCCAGAAGGCCACATGGGGATGGCTCAAAAGTCGGATTATGGAGGCGCATGGTCTCGTCTGGCCGCAGCTCACGTTGGCCAATGGGCTTTATCCGACCGGCTCCGACCTAGACGCCCTGCGCGCGCAGAACGCGGCGTTTCTGAATTGCGATGCTTGATTTTGACTGTGGCTTGATCGCCGGGGACGGGTTTTTGCTTGTCCTGATGGCTGGCGCGGGCGCTATAGTGCCTGCGTATGAGCATGGTTCTGATTTATTGTGTGGCGGCGGTTTGTGAAATCGCCGGTTGTTTCAGCTTCTGGGCGTGGGTACGGCTGGGGCGCTCGCCGTTGTGGCTGGTGCCGGGTGGGCTGTCACTTGTGGCCTTTGCCAGCCTGCTGACACTGGTACAGGTGGACGCGGCTGGCCGGGCCTTTGCCGCGTATGGCGGTATTTACGTGGCGGCGTCCTGTCTGTGGATGTGGCTGGTTGAAGGGGTGCGGCCAGACCGGTGGGATATGGCGGGCGCTATGCTGTGTATAGCGGGGGCGGCGGTTATCGTGCTGGCTCCGCACCGCGCCTGAGAGAGCAGATACAACAAGGCTGGCAGGCTGACCGGCGCGGCATGACACGCGTTTCACGAAAAACGTAGGAAAGCGGGTTCAGGCGTGCCATAAAGTGCTGTAACATTATCTAGCCGGTGCCACACCGTTTCTGTTACGGTTGCGAAACCGGAACGTAAACGGTTAAGGCATCAAGGCGTATGAAAGCAGAGTCTCTGGCCTCGCAACAGCAGGGGTGCTCTTTTTCCGATTGGCCGGAGCCGCAGACGGCCGTGCAGACTGTTACCATGTCGCGCACGCAGCTTTTGCGGATGCTGGATCAGATACCCGTTGGGGTTATGCTTCTTGATCCAAAAACGCTTTGTATTTCCTATTACAATCAGACATCCCGTGAAATTCTTGAAAAGATAAGCGATCTGATTCCCGTGGAGGCTGACAGCCTTCTTGGTGTGAACGTCGATGTCTTTCATAAAAATCCTGCCCGTCAGCGCGCCCTGCTGATGGATGCGGCCATGCCGCCGCACCGTGCGCGGATTCACCTTGGTCCTGAAATCCTGGATCTGTCGGTCTCGCGCGTGTTCGGCCCCAATGGGCTTGATTACGGTCCCATGCTGACATGGTCTTTGGTGACAGCGCAGGTGCGAGCGGAGGAACATGTCTTTCGTCTGGCCAATTACGATATTCTGACCGGCCTGCATAACCGCGCGGCCTTCATGGAACGGCTTGAAACCGTTCTGGCGGGTATGGATGCTGAAGATAAAACCCACCAATCTGCGATGATGTTTGTCGATCTTGATGGTTTCAAGATGGTTAACGACACATATGGTCACGCCACGGGCGATCTCATGCTGACGCATGTGGCCGAGGTTCTGGGGACGATCTGCCGCAAAGCGGGGGTGTTTCTGGCCCGTCTGGGCGGAGACGAATTCGCCGTCATCGTGCAGGATGCCACAATGGAGCAGGTGGGGCTGCTGGCCGGGCGTCTTATTGATGCGTTTGAAAATCCTTTTGTGCTGCCAACCGGGCATCAGCACCAGATGGGCGCTTCAATCGGTATCGCATTTTCGCCCGATCACGGCACACAGTCGAGCCAGTTGCTGTCACGCGCGGATATGGCGCTGTACGCCGCCAAGGCCGGCGGCAAGAACATGGCGCGGGTTTTCCTGCCCCAGATGGAAGATAGCCTGATCATGCGGGCGCGGCTTGAGCGTATGCTGCGTGATGCCTTTGCCCATTCGCGCGATCTGTTTGTGTTCTATCAACCGATTGTGGACCTGACATCCGGCCGGGTTGTCTCGCGTGAGGCGCTGATGCGCTGGCATGATTCCTCGCGCGGGTGGATTCCTCCCAAGGACTTCATTCCGGTGGCTGAAGAGGCGGGGCTTGTCTACGAGCTGGACTCCTTCGTGCTGCACGCCGCCTGCCGGGATGCCGCCGCATGGACCGACGAGGCCAGTGTTGCGGTCAATATTTCGGCATCCAGCGTGGGGCAGGGGCGTCTGCCCGGAGCGGTGGCCATGGCGCTGGCGGCCAGCGGGCTGCCAGCTACGCGCCTGAGCGTGGAAGTGACCGAAACCGCCCTGATGTCCGGCGGGAACGAGGCCCTGCGCGATCTACAGGCCCTGCGGGATATGGGGGTGGGGATCAGTCTGGATGATTTTGGCACGGGTTTCTCTTCTCTGGCGCATCTGCGGGCCTTTCCGTTCGACCGGATCAAGATAGACGGTTCCTTCGTGCAGGATGGAGACAGGCGCTCGGACTGTGCGGCCATTGTGCGTGCTCTGGCGCAACTGGGCGTGACGCTGCGGGTTGCGACCGTGGCGGAGGGGGTGGAAACACCCCAACAGCGCCAGCGTATTCAGGCAGATGGCTGCACCCATGCTCAGGGCTATCTGTTCGGCCGCCCCGAGCCGACCCTGCGCGATGTGCCCCGCCTGCGGGAAATCAATGCCCTACACGTCTGCTGATCAGGCGCGTGGAAATTTTCGTCTTCATTATCCCTGTTGGGTGGTGATCACGTAGTCTCCTGTGCCGTAGCTCCGGCTTGGCGGAAATGTTTGGTCATTTTGCGCCATTTTCATGCCACCAGAAAATCTCCGATAGTGCGTGCCGCAAATCTTGTGGTGGCGTCTTACCGTTTGGGGAGTCGCGTTAACTGGCGGTTCCCACATTGCCCATGTTTCATCTTTTCTTCTATTCCGACAATATTTGTGTAATTATAAAATATAACTGACCCAATAAGATTGTGTATTAAATAAAAACAAATAAAAACGTCGCGTTTAATGATGGTGATCTTGTTTGCATATTAAGGTCGTTCGGCGTCAATTTCATAATGTTGGGGAATTTTTTCCTTGACTTTAGTGGTCTATTCATTCACGCTTTTAATGAATTAACGGTGATGTGGCGTGAATTACTCATGAAATTCTTTATTTCATGAATGCCCATCTGTGCCTTATCTCCACCGTGCGCTGCCTGAGGCTGACTGGCTCCGGGTTTTGGGTGTGTATCCCGCGCGACAAACATAAAGGAGGCAGACCGCCATGCAGCTTTGCCGCCACACCCTTTCACGCGTTCAGGACACGGTCTCCCTGCCGGAGTTCGATCCTGCGCATCTGCGGCCCGGTATCGTGCATCTGGGGTGCGGTAATTTTCATCGCGCGCATCAGGTTGCTGCCACACAGGCGGCCATTGGGGCCATGGGGCGCGAAGGACTGGGCTGGGGCATTGTTTCGGCCACCATGCGCAAGCCTGATCTGGCGCAGGCGCTGGGCCGGCAGGATAATCTGTACGCCCTGCTGACACGGGGCCCGCGCAGGACGGCGGTGGCCGTTATGGCCTCGATTACCAATACCGTTTTTGCCCGCGCCAGGGATGCCGGTCTGGCGGAGCGGATTGCCGACCCGCAGACGCGTATCGTCACCCTGACAGTCACCGCCAGCGGGTATTACCTGACGGCGCAGGGGCGGCTTGATTCACGGGCCGAGGCCATCCGTTCCGACCTTGCGGCGGCCCGGCCGCGCACGGCTCTGGGTATTCTGGCGCGTGGGCTGGCCCTTGTGCGCAAGCGGGGCGGGGTGCCGCCTGTTATCCTGTGCTGCGATAACCTGAGCGAAAACGGACAGACTTTGCGGCAGGCCGTTATGGACTTTGCCTCCCTGCGGGGGAATGACGCACTGGCCGAGTGGATTGGCGCTTCTGTGCAGTTTCCCGATAGCATGGTGGATCGGATCGTGCCCGCTTCCACCGCGACCGACCGTGATGATGCGCGCAGGCTGCTGGGCGGCCTGTCGGATGGGGCGCCGGTTTCAGCCGAGCCGTGGTTTCAGTGGATTATCGGTCGTTTTGAGGGTGATCGTCCTCGGTGGGAGGCCCATACGGGCACCCGCTTTGTGCCCGATGTAGCTGTGTTCGAACGCGCCAAGCTACAGATGCTCAATGGCACGCATATGCTGCTGGCCTATGCCGGGGCGCTGGCGGGGCTGGATACCGTTGCCGCTGCTGCGTCCGATCCGGCGCTGGGGGCGCTGGCCGCGCGCTTCATGCGGTTGGAGCAGGGGGCGGACGTGACCTTGGACGAGGCCGAGCTGGATGAATACGCTTTTGAGTTGATGCGGCGTTTTCGTAACGCGGCCATTGCGCACAGGGTGGAGCGTGTGGGGCGTAATGGTTCAGCCAAGCTGGTCACGCGGGTGCTGCGGCCCATGCGCGCCAATCTGGAGGCTGGGGTTTCAGTCGCGGGTGCGCATTTGGTGATTGCAAGCTGGATACGCTGGTTCATCCTGCATGAGCGCGAGGCCCTGCGGTTTGTGCCGGTTGACCCGCGCTCGGATACGCTGGTGCGCCTGTGTGCAACATGGCGGGGCGACCATCAGGCGCTTGTCGCGGCTATTCTCGCGCGGGAGGAGATAGCAGGGCCAGCCCTGCCCCGGCACGAAAGTCAGGTCGCGGCGATTGCAAGCCTGCTCGACAGGTTTGAAAGCGCGCCCGCCACAGCCGTTCTGGCGGAACTGGCCCGCCAGAATCATGTCATGCAGCCTTTGGTGGCCTGCTGATTTTTCAGGCGGTGGTCAGCGCGTCACGAGTGTAGGCGGCGTAGCTTGTCAGGAACGTTTCCAGCACCTCCAGACCGAAATCCCGGCCCTGCGCGGTTTCGGCGCTGTTGAGCAGTGCGCGCCCGCGTTCGTCAATCAGCCGGTGCAGCCGGTCATGAGCGGCGGGGTCGATCTGGCAGAACATCATGCCATCCGTCGCGCCTGAAAGATCGACGCTCAGTCCGTGCCGGGCAAGAACCTGCTGTTCCAGCGCGGAGGTGCAGGCCGGGTCTGTGGCCATGGCGGCAATGTCCATGACTAGATCACACGCCGGGCGTGCGCGGCTGTACAGGTAGAGATGTAACAGAACAAAGCAGACAAACAGGTTTTCATCCCGCGCGCTGGCTGAAGCCGGGGGGAATTCCGCAAGGATGGCGGCAAACTCTGGCGGCGCGCTTTGGGCCTGGAGTTGCAGGCTGATGGTTTTGAGAAAATACGGGTTGCCGATCTCGCCTTGTTCTGTAAACGAACACCACTGTTTGAACAGGTTGCGGTAGATCAGCACATGCGTGCCCGGTATGGCGCGGCTGAGGGCGGGTACGCGCCCAAGACTGCGCGTGGCCGACAGGACGGGAACCTTTCCTGTCTGCTCAGCATATTTCACAAGAAGCTGGCAGTAGAGGAATTCCTCCTGCCGGAGCGTGCCGCCCATCCCCCCCTGTGGAATGAACCAGTCCGAGGACATGCTTTTCTGATAGAGGAAAATGCCTCTACCGTTCTGGATGAGGGGAATGAATTCCTCAAAATAGTTTTTCACAGGCGGATGTTTCGAATGCCAGATCTGGCCGTTCAGCGCCAGTGCGGTCTGGAGCGTCAGGTCTTCCAGCCGTTCGTTGAAGACTTCGTAATAGCTGAGCGTGCCCGTATTGGCCCGGAACCGTGACCACACCCATGTGCTGGCGGTTCTGAAACCGGAGTGCAGGAAAATCATGCCTGTTTCACGCTCCATACGGGCAGGGGCAGTGTGCCGCCTGCGGCGCGGGCGGCATACCAGAAAAGGGGCTCAGGCGATGGGCATCCCTGCCGCCTGACGGATATAGGGTTGCACGGCTGTCAGTTCGTTGACAATGGCCAGAGCGTTTTCCTTCACGTCTTCCGTGGGTTCGAGCAGGTCGGGCACAATGATCACGCGCATACCCGCCGCTATGGCGGCCCGCGCGCCTGAGTGTGAATCCTCCAGCGCAAGGCAGAAACGCGGCTCGACGCCAATCAGATGCGCCGCTTTCAGGTAGGGTTCGGGGTGGGGTTTGCCGTTCTCCACATCTTCGCGGGTAACGATAAAAGGAAAATGCTTGTCGAGACCGACAAGTTTAAGGTGGTGGTGCGCACGCAGGCGGCTGGATGACGTGGCGATGGCGCGTGGCAGGCGCAGTTCGTCCAGCAGGGCGATCAGCGGCGTAACGCCGTTCTTGAGCACGAGCTTGTCGTTATCGACAAAGGAGCGCAGGTGTTTTTCCTGCAGGTCGAAGAAGCGGCGTAGCGGAAATTCGTCCCCATAGGTGTCGCGCACGAGTTTCTCGCATCCGTCCGCTGGCACGCCAATCATACGGCGGCAGAAGGTGGCGGGCATGTCGTAGCCGAGTTCGTGGCCCGCCGCCACCAGTGCATCCATGGCCAGAGTCTCGCTGTCGAGCAGCAGGCCGTCCATGTCAAAAATAACGCCAAATATCGGCAGGGATTGTGGTTTTTCCGTGTTGGACACAATGTCTCCCTTCTATTGCAGTGGTTGCCCGTTATGCTGCGCCAGATCATCTGATCCAGCCTGTGGGCAGGGTGTTGCCGGTTTGCGAACTGTCCTATGGTGACAGGCCGCTCGGCTGGTACCCTTCACGGAGCCCGACGGGAAGCTCGGTACAGTCCGGCCTGTCGGGTGTGTTCTATTGGTCGAGTTTAATGGGCTCGGCCGGGTTTGGACACCCTTTTTATAAGAGGTTCTTTCTGGCAGTTCGAGGGCAAAGGCGGCAAGCAGCGCACAGGGAACGTGCTCGGGCAGGGTATGCGCGGGCGAGGGAGTAAGAAAAAGCGTGAAAACAGGCGGCAGGAGCAGGCAGGCGGCAAATCTGGGCGGGGCGGTCACGCGGGGTGGTGTGGCGTGGTCCCGGACCGGGCGTTTTGTGCTGCTTGCGCCAGCGCTCTGGCTGGCCTGTCTGGCTCCGCCCGGCCGGGCTGAAACGGCGGGAGAGGAAGGCGGCATCGTTTTTTCTGAAGACGCCATGCAGGAAGCCCAACGCGCGGGCACGGCCGCTACCACACCGCCAGCCGAGGGGCAGGGTGCGGCGACAGCCAGCCAGCCGGGGGGCACGGTGCCGGAGACTGAAGGCAGGGTATTTCAGTCTCCGGGGCAGTCGCGGTTTCAGTATCAGTCCCAGCCTTCGGCTGAAATCACGCCTGATGAAGCCGCCCCCACCACGGAATCGGCTCCCGACCCGGCGGCTGAGGCGGGCGGAGTGGGCGCGATGCCTGCGCCGGATGCCGAGAGCGCCTCCGAGGCGGCAGCGTCCTCCGGCCTTTCTGCGGCGGCTACGTCAGAGCCCGGACGGGAGAAGTCGGCTCGGGCTATCGGGTCGGCCGAGTCCCTCAAAGCATCAACCCCAGAGCCGTTTCCTGAGCCGACAGCAGGGCCGCATGTGGCCACGGCTCCCAGTGTGGCGGTGGCGGCGTCCCCGCTGCCGCCAGCGCCCCCGGTTGTGCTGCAGGCTGTCTCCATACGGGATAACGGGCGGGAACTGGTTCTGCCCGGCAACCCCGCAACCGGGCTTGCAGCCTTCCGCTCCGGTGGAGATCTGGTTCTGGTGGTGGATCATCCGCTGGCGGGGCCGACAGAACCGCCCGCGGGGGCACCGGCCACAGCAGGGCAGGCGAATCCACTGGCCGCCGTGCAGGTGGTGGCCCTTGCAGGCGCTACGGTTATTCGGGTGCCGCTGCCTGTGGGGCATGGGCCGGATGGCGCGGCTGATGCGCCAAAGGCGCAGGCGCTGCCCCCCATAGGGTTCGTGCATGACAACGCGGGCTGGCGGGTGTGTCTGGCGGGGGGCTGCCCGCCAGAGCCGCAGGGGGCGGCGGGCGCTTTGCCTGCTCCGGTTTCCCGTCCTGCCGTGTCGGCCAGCGGGCCGGGGGCGGTGCGGCTTCCCGGTTCCGTGCTGTTTACGGGGGTGGGGCGTGGCCCTGTCCTGTCGCTGCCGGACCCGGCCTCCGGTGGCACGGTTTTTGTGGCTCTGTCTACGCGGCTGACTGGCCCGGTCAGGCAGGCGGCGGTGGCGGTAGGGTATCGCGTGCGGCCTTCATGGCAGGGGTTGGCGGTTATGGCGGATTCGTCACGCGTGACACTGCGCCCGACAGAGTATGGCCCCGTAATCGAATCTGTAGCGCCCGTGGCGCTGCCTGTCGGCCTGACGCAGGATGACGCGGCGGCGTCCGGGCTCATACATGGAGCCGCCGCGCATGGGCGTGACTGGGAGTGGCTTGGCCTGCGTGATGAGCCCGCCTCCCTGCTGGCGCAGCGGTGGCAGGCAGCCCGCGCCGCCCTGAAGGCCAGTGGCCGGACGGAAGGCGGTATCCGTGATGATGCGGGTGAAAAAGCCAGCGGGCATACTGCCCGGCATCCTGGCAAGCCGCATGACGGCAGACACACAGGCAAACACACAGGCAAACACGCGGACGCGCATACCGGCAGGCATACGGGCGGCAGGCATGGCGCGCAGGCGGGTGAGGCGCGGCCGGGCGGAGCCGTCGTGCCGTGGCCGGTACGGGTGGCGGCGGCCAGAGCCGCTTTTGCGGCGGGCGATGCCCGGCAAAGCTGGCTGCTCCTGCGGGATATGCCTTCCTCCTCCGCCCTGGGTGGTGTGCCCGATGGTGTGGCCGAGCAGGGGAGTCGGGCGGGAGAGCCGCCAGCCCTCCATGCTGGCGGGACTGCGCGGGATTCGGCCATGGTGTTGCGGGCCTGTGCGGCGCTGCTGGCGGGAGAGCCAGCCGAGGCGGCTCTGCTGGCTGATGCGGATATCCGCTTCGGGCCGGATCTGGCCCTGTGGCGGGCGCTGTATGAGATGATGACTGGGGCCGACAGCGGGCGTACGGCCGTTCTGCTGGCCCGGCAGTACGCGCGGCTCAGCCAGTATCCGGCCCCCGTGCGTGACAGGCTTGCCCCGCGCGTGGCGGCCTATGTCGCGCGGTATGGTGCCCCCGAAACGCTGGCCGTTCTGCGCACCGCCCTGCGTGATGCACCGCCGGATGACAGTGCTCATGCCCTTGCCCGTGCGTTGCTGGATGCCCGCCAGGGCCAGACGGATGCCGCCCTCATGGCGTTGGATACCCTGCGCACCGGCGGTGGGCCGAATGCTGACTGGGCGGCGGTGGAACTGATCGGCCTGCGGCTTGGACTGGGCCAGATCAGCCCGGCTGAGGCGGCCAGCGCGTACGGGCCTCTGGTGGCCGCTCGCAATGTCCATGCCGGTGCGACGGGTCAGAACGTCTCTGCACCATCGTCCGGCCTGCCCGCGCTGCCTCGTGCGGCGGCGCGGCTGGGTTATGCACAGGCGCTGGTGTTGGCGGGGCAGGCGCAGGCTGCGGCCTCGGTGCTGTCCGGGCTGACGGCAGGAGAGGCCACCCCGCAGGACAGTCTGGCTGAAGTCTGGCGGCAGGTGCTCTATGGGCTGGTTTTTGGGGTCGTGCCGCAGGATTCCCCTGCGGAAAGCGCGCCTCCTGCGCGGGTGGGTTTTGCACCGGGCGGTACGGCTCTGGCGCTTGCGGGCGCGTCTATGGACCGGCTGCCATATGATGCCGCCACGGCCAAGCTGCTGGCCGGGTATGGCGCAGCACTGGTGCGGGCAGGCCGGCCCGCGCAGGCGGTGCCGGTTCTGGCTCAGGCGGAATTCCTGTCCATCACCCCCGCCACGCGAGCCGACAGGGCGGAGCTTCTGGCCCGCGCCGCCCTTGAGGCGGGGCAGGGGCCTGTGGCGGTGCAGGCATTGCAACGCGCTGCTCCGGCTGGTTTTTCCTTTGGTATGCCAGCCGATTTCCCGGCGGATATGCCAGACCGCCTTCGGTACGATAACGCGCTTATGGTGCTGGCCGGAGGGCAGGCGGAACAGGCCCTGCACCTGCTGGCGACGGACGAATCGGATGACGGGCTGTTGCTGCGCGGGCGTATTTACGAGCAGCAGCGGCAATGGGCGCAGGCCGTTCTGGTGCTGGGGCGTCTGGCCAGCCGTGCCCTGCCCGCCGAAGGCGCGCTGACGCCCGATCAGGTGGCGCTGGCCCGGCGTCTTGCGCAGGATGCGGTCGCCGCGCGGGATGCCGACACGCTGACCCGCCTGCGCGCATGGGTTGGCACGCGCGCGAGCCTGCCTTCTGGTTTGTGAAAAAACGGTTAATGGCCTGATTTAATGCTTGCAATGCGGGGTATAACCGCCTAGTTAGCGCGCTCTTGGCCCAAGGGGGCAATTTTGCCCAACAGGCTGTCTACTGGTTTGGGGGTACGTCAATGAACGCACTTGCTCAACTGGGGATGGTCTCGGAACACCCGAGCAATAACCAGGCATTTTCCGTTCCGGTCTCGTCTGAAGACGAAGAACGCAAAGATTACTTCGTCGAAAAGAACGGCGAGAAGTTCGCAGGTACGCACCTGCTTGTTGACCTGTGGGGTGCCACAAATCTGGATGATCCGGCAAAGATCGACCAGACTCTGTGCGAAGCCGCGGTAACGGCTGGCGCTACGATTCTGCACAGCCATTTTCACCATTTCACGCCCAATGGCGGCGTGTCGGGTGTTGTCGTGCTGGCGGAAAGCCACATTTCCATTCACACATGGCCCGAGCGCAATTTTGCCGCCGTGGATATTTTCATGTGTGGCGCCTGTGATCCGCACCTGGCGGTGCCGGTCATGCAGCGGCTGTTCCAGGCCAAGCGTCTGGAAGTCAATGAGGAACGCCGCGGTCGCGTGGTGAAAAAATAAGTCTGGCGAATGCCTGACACCGGCAGGATATGCCTTGCCCGCCCGATGGGGCCGGTGGCGTATCCTGCCGGTTTTTTTTGTTTATTTTCTGTCTGTTTTTCTGACGGGCCCTGAACCCCGCAGCGCGCGCAGGCGCAGGGGCGGCCGTCATGCAACCGGATGAGGCGCACATGGCTGAAACATGGATTGAGGAAACCCTGTACGACAACTGGGGGCAGCGGTTCCGCGTGGTGCGTGAACTGGCGCGCGTGCGCAGTCCGTTTCAGGATATCGTTGTTTTTGAAAGCGATTCCCACGGTCGGGTGCTGATGCTCGATGGCGTGGTGCAGATTACCGAACGCGACGAGTTCGTTTATCAGGAAATGCTGACGCACGTGCCGCTGTTCAGCCATCCTGACCCGCGCCGGGTTCTGATTATCGGCGCGGGCGATGGCGGCGTGCTGCGCCGCGTGCTCGAACACCCCGGCGTGGAAAAGGCCGTGATGGTGGAAATCGACGGCGCGGTGATCGAGCTGTCCAAGGAGCACCTGCCCTCCATCGCGCAGGATGCCTGGACGAACCCGCGTGCCGAAGTCATCGTAGGGGATGGTATTGATTACGTGGCCCGCGCGCCGGATGCCGCGTTTGACGTGATCATCGTGGACAGCACGGACCCCATCGGCGTGGGCGAGGTTCTGTTCACAGATTCGTTCTATGAACAGTGTGCCCGCGTGCTTAGCGCGCAGGGGCTGATCGTCAACCAGTGCGGCGTGCCGTTCATGCAGGCGGATGAACTGCACGACACCAGCCTGCGCCGGGCGAAGTTTTTCCCGCATGTGTCCGCCTATGTCGCGGCGGTGCCGACCTATGTGGGCGGGTTCATGACACTGGGTATTGCTTCCAAGGTCAGCCTTGCCGGGCAGGATGTGCAGACCGTGCGCGCCCGCGCGCAGGCTGCCGGTCTGGAGGGTAAAACCCAGTACTGGACGCCCGAAATCCATGTCGGATCTTTTAACCTGCCGCCGTATATCGCACGGCATCTTCCCGCAGGAAAAGCCTGACACTCTCCGCCTTGCGGGGCGTGATTGACTTGTCGTTAAAATGATGTCACCAATCACGCCGCGCAGAGGGAGAGCCCAGCCACGAGCTGGCGCCGAAGGAGCAACCGCCCCGGAAACTCTCAGGCAAAAGGACCCTGCGCACTAGAACTTCTGGAGAGAGACGCCCCCGAGGCGTCCGCCGACGGGATAGCGATCTCAGGCACAAGGCACAGAAGGGGCAACGGACGGTTTGCGGTCCAGGCCCCTTTGCACCCCCGCGCAAGGAAGGCATGGCCTTTTTCGTAACGCGCAAGGGTAGTGTGCATGAGTACCGAATCACTTCTTCATACCCCTCTTTTTTCCCTGCATACGGCCTTGGGTGCCCGCATGGTGCCGTTCGCGGGCTATGCCATGCCTCTGCAATATGCCGAGGGCATCATGGCCGAGCATCGCCATACCCGCACGCAGGCCGGGCTTTTTGATGTTTCGCACATGGGGCAGGTGCGCCTGCGCGCGCGCTCCGGCGCGGTGCGTGACGCGGCCCTGGCGCTGGAGCAGCTTGTGCCCGCCGATATCGCGGGGCTGGCCTCAGGGCGGCAGCGTTACACGCAGTTTACCAATGCGCAGGGCGGTATTCTGGATGACCTGATGGTGACCCGGCTGGGTGATGACCTGCTGGTGGTGATCAACGCCGCGTGCAAGGCAGCGGATATTGCCCATATGCGCGCCCATCTTTCCGATACCTGCACGCTCGACGTGCTGGAAGACCGCGCCCTTCTGGCCCTGCAGGGGCCGTTGGCCGGGCAGGTGCTGGCCGCTCTGGCCCCCGCCGTGGCGGATATGCTGTTCATGGACGTGCGCGCCCTTGATATTGCCGGGGCGGCCTGCGTGGTGTCGCGTTCAGGCTATACGGGCGAGGACGGGTTTGAAATTTCCGTTCCCGCTGCCCAGGCGGAAGCTCTGGCCCGCACCCTGCTGGCTCAGCCCGGCGTGGCCCCTATCGGGCTTGGCGCGCGTGACAGCCTGCGGCTTGAAGCCGGTCTGTGCCTGTACGGCGCGGATATTGACGAAACCACCACCCCTGTCGAAGCCGCGCTGGAATGGTCGATCCAGAAAAGCCGCCGTGCCGGTGGCGCGCGTGCGGGCGGTTTCCCCGGTGCGGAAATCATTCTGGCCCAGTTGAGCGAGGGCACCGCCCGCCGCCGCGTTGGCCTGCTGCCCGAAGGCCGCGCCCCCGTGCGCGGTGGAGCGGGCCTGTTTGCTGATGCCACACTGGCCAGCCCCGTGGGTAAAGTGACCTCGGGCGGGTTTGGCCCCACGGTCGATGCGCCGGTCGCCATGGGGTATGTCAGCACGTCGCTTGCCCAGCCGGGTCAGGCCGTGGCCGCCGAGCTGCGTGGCCGCGCCGTACGCTGCACGGTGCAGGCGCTGCCTTTCGTGCCCGCCGGTTTCAAGCGTGTGGCTGGCTGAGGCCCCGGTTAGTCCTTTTTTCAGCTTTTTCAGGGCGTCCTTGCCGGACGCCGATCAGGAGAAATCAGATGAGCCTTTATTATACCAAAGAACATGAGTGGCTGCGTATCGAGGGTGACAGCGCGGTGGTGGGCATTACCCGCCACGCTGCAAACGAACTGGGCGAACTGGTGTTTGCCGAAGCCCGTCCGGCGGGCACTGTCGTGAAGGCAGGGGAAACGGCGGCTGTGGTCGAATCCGTCAAGGCGGCTTCGGACATTTACGCGCCGGTCGATGGCGAAGTGCTGGACGCCAACCCGGCCGTGGTGGACGATGCCTCGCGCATCAGCGCCGACCCCGAAGGTGAAGGCTGGATTTTCCGTTTCCGCCTGAGCGCGCCCGAGCAGCTTTCCGGGCTGATGGATGCAGCCGCTTACACGGCGTTCCTCGGCTAGGCTTCAGCCTGACATTTCGCTCCCGCTTTCCAGCCCGTTCAGGATACTCCCATGCTTTCAGGTGATTTTACATCAGACAACAGGCCGTTCGGGCCGGATCAGGCGCTGGCCGCCTTTGCCGGGCTGGCCGAGGCCGACGGTGCGTTTCAGGCGCGCCATATCGGCCCCGCAGGCCATGATGTGGAAACCATGCTGCGTAGCGTGGGAGCGGACTCGCTCGAGACACTGGCCGCGCAGACCCTGCCGGCCGATATCCGTCTGGATGGCGTGATGGGCATCGGGCCGGGCTGGAGCGAAACCGAGGTACTGGCCCGCCTGAGCGCGATTGCCGCGCGCAATACGGTCATGACATCGCTGATCGGACAGGGGTATTACGGCACGGTTCTGCCTGCGGTCATCCAGCGCAACGTGTTGGAAAACCCGGCGTGGTACACGGCCTATACGCCTTACCAGCCCGAAATCAGCCAGGGGCGCCTTGAGGCGCTGCTGAATTTCCAGACCATGGTTACGGAACTGACCGGGCTTGATATTGCCAACGCCTCCCTGCTGGACGAGGCGACGGCGGCGGCCGAGGCCATGGCGCTGGCCCACCGGGTGGCAAAAAGCGGCTCCACCCGATTCTTTGTGGATGAAGACTGCCACCCCCAGACCATCGCCGTGCTGAAAACCCGTGCCGAACCGATGGGCTTTTCCATTGTTGTCGGGAACGCCGCGAAAGACCTGCGTGCGGCTGACGTGTTTGGCGCACTGGTGCAGTATCCCGGCTCGTCCGGGCGTGTGGCCGACCCCCGCGCGGTTATTGGCGCGCTGCATGAGGCCGGGGCCATTGCTGTCATGGCGGCCGACCCGCTGGCGCTGACGCTGCTGGTTTCTCCGGGTGAACTGGGGGCGGATATCGCCATTGGCTCCACCCAGCGTTTTGGCGTGCCCATGGGGTATGGCGGGCCGCACGCCGCTTACATGGCGGTGCGCGATGCCTACAAGCGCAGTATGCCAGGCCGTCTTGTCGGCGTGTCGGTGGATAGCGCGGGCCAGCCCGCCTACCGTCTGGCGCTGCAAACGCGCGAGCAGCATATCCGGCGCGAGAAGGCGACCTCCAACATCTGCACCGCGCAGGTTCTGCTGGCGGTTATTGCCGGGCTTTACGCCACTTATCACGGGCCGGAAGGTCTGCGCGCCATCGCGCGGCGTGTGCACGGGCTGACCGTTACTCTGGCGGCTGGTCTGCGGGCGCTGGGTGTTGCGGTGGTGGATCAGGCGTTTTTCGATACGCTGAGCATCGAAGCGGGTGAGGATGCCCCCGACCTGCTGGCGCGTGCCCGTACGCTGGGGCTGAACCTGCGCGATGCGGGTAATGGCCGCCTTGGTGTCAGCCTCGATGAAACCACAACCCCCGAAACCGTGCGCGCGGTGTGGTCGGTCTTCTGTGCCGATGCCGTGCGCGTGCGGGCTGTGGCGTTGGAACTCGCGGCCCCTGCCAGCGCCCTGCCGGATGTGCTGGTGCGGCAGTCGGCTTTCATGAAGCAGGCCATTTTCAACTCCCTGCGTTCCGAGACGGACATGCTGCGCTATCTGCGCCGCCTGTCCGACAAGGACCTTGCGCTCGACCGCACCATGATTCCGCTGGGTTCATGCACCATGAAGCTGAACGCCACGGTGGAAATGCTGCCGATCACATGGCCCGGTTTTTCGAACCTGCACCCCTATGCCCCGGCTGATCAGGCGGCGGGCTACCGGATTCTGATTGCGGACCTGGAGCGCTGGCTGTGCCAGATCAGCGGTTATGACGCGGTGTCCTTCCAGCCCAATTCGGGCGCGCAGGGTGAATATGCCGGGCTGCTGGCCATTCGCGCCTACCACCACGCGCGGGGCGAGGGCGGGCGGACTGTCTGCCTCATTCCCGCATCGGCCCATGGCACCAACCCGGCTTCGGCCCAGATGGCGGGCATGAAGGTGGTGGTGGTGCGCTGCGATGCGCAGGGCAATATTGATCTGGCCGACATGCGCGAGAAAGTGCAGGCCCACGCAGCCGAACTGGCCGCCGTCATGATCACCTACCCCTCCACTCATGGCGTGTTTGAAGAAAACATGCGCCTTGTGTGCGATCTGGTGCACGAGGCAGGCGGGCAGGTCTATGTGGACGGCGCGAACATGAACGCGCAGGTCGGGTTGGCCCGTCCGGCGGATTACGGCGGCGATGTCAGCCATTTCAACCTGCACAAGACTTTCTGCATCCCGCATGGCGGCGGCGGGCCGGGCATGGGGCCGATTGGCGTGCGCGCCCATCTGGCGCCCTACCTGCCCGGCAACCCGCAGGAGACCGATGCCGCCATGGTGGTGAGTGCTGCCCCCTTCGGGTCGGCCTCCATCCTGCCGATTTCCTGGGCCTATATCCGCCTGATGGGCGATGCGGGTCTGGCGCGCGCTACGCAGGTTGCCATTCTCAACGCCAATTACATCGCCACCCGTCTGGGTCAGGCCTATCCGGTGCTGTATCGCGGCGCGCAGGGTCGCGTGGCGCACGAATGTATTCTCGATCTGCGGCCTATCAAGGATGCGACGGGCGTAACCGTGGACGATATTGCCAAGCGGCTGGTGGATTTTGGTTTCCATGCGCCCACGGTCAGTTTCCCGGTGGCGGGTACGCTGATGGTGGAACCCACGGAATCGGAAAATCTGGCCGAGCTTGACCGCTTCTGTAATGCGATGCTGGCCATCCGTGAGGAAGTGCGGGCCATCGAACGGGGTGATGTCGAGGTGGAACACTCCGTCCTGCGCCATGCCCCGCATACGGGCGAGGCGCTGACGGTCACGGCATGGGCGCGGCCCTACACCCGCCAGCAGGCGTGCTTCCCCCCCGGCGTGCGGGCGGATGCCAAATACTGGCCGCCTGTGGGCCGTATCGACAATGCCTATGGCGACCGCAACCTGATCTGCTCCTGCCCGGATATGGGCGCGTGGGCTGAACAGGGCTGAAGGCCAGCGACGGTTTTCTCCCGGCTTTCTTTGGCGCTTTCTGCCAGAGGGGGCCGGGGGAACACCACGGGTTTGCGGCTTGCGGTCAGGGATTGACCGGCACAACAAAAAAGCCTGCCTCTTTTATAAGAAGAGGCAGGCTTTTTTCTGTTTCAGTCAGGCTGTAAAGGCAGCCCGGGCTTCTGGCTTTAGCGGGCCTGCGCAACCTGTGTGGTGGCGCCCGTCTTCTTGGCCCATGCCGCCATGACCGCCTCACGCGGGTTCTGCGGCGCGTTGCTGGCCACCTGCGTGGTGGGCGCTGCGCCCGGCGAACGCGGATAGATGAAGCCGTAAGTCGGGTAGATGGAACCGTAGGTGCCGCCATTGTGGTCGAGCGCCACGCGCACCGCCGACCAGTCGTTGTTGGCGGAAACGTCGATCACCGACACATTGTGGCTTACACCGGCCTGCGCCCAGTGCGACTGGTCAATAACAATGGTGCGGCTATCCACCACGTTGCGCACCACGGCCACATGACCCAGCGGCATACGGCGCGTGCTGCGGAAGTTCAGAACGCTTCCGGCTTCCGGAGCCTGACCGCGCTCATACACGCCGGCGGCATTATGCCACCAGTCGCGGGCGTTGCCGCTCAGCGCCACTTCGGAAGCGGACTTGGCATAGGCCACGCACTGGATCACATGCCCACCGCCGCCATGGTGGCGGCTGGCCACCCGGCGGATACCATGATGCGCACTGGCGTGGCCGTGGTTGGCGGCCAGAGTGGTATGATGAGTGTGGGCCTTGTGTGTGGCGGCCTTTGCCACGCCGGAAAAGGACATAACCGCAGAACAGAACGACACAACAGCCAGTTTCAGTTTCAAGGTCTTTGGCTGTCCATTCCGCATGGGTTCCACCTTAGATTTTCCGTGCGCCTTAAGTGCGTCTGATTACAAGGTAGTTCCACCTATAAGGGCTGACGCAGATCAGGCAAGCTCTCATTGCGTAGCAAAAACACAAAAAATGCAGTTTGACATTTCGACCCCATTTAAAAGATAAAAATAGGAATATATTCCTACATTATGTCACAAATCCGTCTAAATCTGTTTTATTTCGCCCTTTTGGGAGAACAAACCCTTCACAAATGATGAAAAAATGACAGGCCGCACAGGGGCATATGATTCGGGCCAACTGTGTCGCTGATACAACGCAGCAGCGACGCGGTGCCTTTTTGCCACACTGTGTCGGATGAACAAAAAACGGGGCAGGTGGTCCCTGCCCCGGAAGCAGTCGGCACAGGGCCGACCCTGATCGCCCGGCAGGGCGCCCCGCTTTTCTGCGGGAGCTATCCTGCCGGGTATGGCCGATCAGATGCTTATTTGGTGGTGATCAGCATGATTTCGACCAGCATCCGCGGGTCAGCCAGAATGCCCTGCACGCAGGCGCGCGCCGGAGCGCCACCTTCGGGCAGCCAGGCGCTCCACAGCTTGTTCAGCGTTTCGCGGTCGTTGATGTCTTTCAGCCAGATCTGGGCCTGAAGCAGGCGCGTGTTGTCGGTGCCATGCTGTTCCAGCAGGGCGTCGATCTGTTCCAGCACGTCCTTGGTCTGGCCTTCCATGTCCAGATCGAGGTTCCGGGCGACCACGCCCTGGGTAAAGACAAAACCGTGATATTCCACCGCAGCGGACAGGACGGGGTTCGCGTTGGTGCGGAGAATCTTGCTCATAAGGGGAAACTCTTTCCTGCAAAAAAAGAACCGCCATTCCCACCCGCCCGGTTAGGGGGCGGCCTGTGTCTGGCGGGCCGGTGTCTGGGGGCATACCGCCCGGCCCTGCGCCGGGTGGGGCTGGCCCTGCGCTAGTTTTTGGCCCGCCGGGGCGTGCGGTCAACTGCCTGAAGTTCGTTACGGGGTAAAAAGACAGCGCGGCCCGGCAGGTGCTGCCGTGTTCAGGGCCGGGGCAGTGTGGGGCTATTGCCATTCATATGGGCGAAGGCCGACAGCCGCTCGGGGGTGTCGAAATCTTCCAGCATGGCGGCGGGGGCGGGAACCAGCCGCACAGCGGAACTGAGGTCGCGCAGGATGGCCCGCCCGCCCTGATCGCCCTGCACGCCCAGCAGCCTGTCGTAGCACTGAGCGCTCCACAGCACGGGGTTGCCCGGCTGGCCGTGCCTGTCTGGGGCAACGGCGGGGGCATTGGTGGCGCGCTGGGTGCGCAGCAGCGTGTCCAGCAGGGCTGGGCTGACCAGCGGCATATCCCCCAGACAGACCAGCAGGCTGCTCGCGCGCCGGCGCATGGCGGCGCGCACGCCGGTATGGAGCGAGCGTGACAGCCCGAGTTCCGGCTGGCGTACGCAGGTCATGCGCAGCCGTCGCACCGGTTGCCTGCCGCCGGAGGCTATGGGGCCTGACGGCGCGGGCGTGTTGGCGGGGCTTTCCAGCAGCGGGTGCAGCAGGGCCGCCATGTCGGGGCGTTCTGGAGGCAGGAGCACGAGCACTTCCTCCACCGCGCTGGCCAGCACGGCTTCCAGCGTGCGCAGCAGCATGGGCTGGCCTGAGGCATCGCACGCCAGCAGCTTGTGTGCCGGGGCCGTGCGGCTTGAGCGCCCCGCCGCCAGAATAATGGCCAGCGTGCCGGCAAGCGTAGGGTGGGCGGGGGTGTCGGACATTACGGGCTGTCCCAGCCGCGCCGGGTTGCCAGCGGGCCGTTGCGCCGCACCGCGACAATATCGGCCAGAATAGACAGGGCAATTTCCTCCGCGCCGACAGCGCCGATGGCCAGCCCCACCGGGCCGCGGATACGGGCCAGTGCCTCGGGCGTATAGCCAAGCTGCCGCAGACGTTCGATCCGGCTTGCCTGCGTTTTGCGCGAACCCAGCGCACCAATATAGAAGGCCGGGCTGCCCAGCGCGGTTTCCAGCGTGGGGTCGTCCAGCTTGGCATCATGGGTCAGGGTGACAAGGGCCGTGGTGGAATCGATCCCCAGAGCGGGCAGGGCTTCATCCGGCCATTCGGGAATCAGGGTCTGGCCGGGCACGAGGCCGGGAAAACGCTCGGGCGTGGCCAGAGCTTCGCGCGGGTCCACCACAACGGGGTCAAACCCCGTAAGGGCTGCCAGCCGGGCCAGATGCTGGGCAATATGCACAGCTCCTACAATCAGCAGGCGCGGCGGAGGCAGCAGCGGTTGCACGAACCAGGTCTGCCCCGCGCTGTCGGGGGTGAGCAGCCCGCGCCCGGTCGTAAGGGCGTGCAGGGCGGCGTGGCCGAGGGCAGTGTCGCGCGGGGGCTCTTCCAGCCCGCCTTCGGGCCGGGTCGCCAATATGTGATGGTGTGCCGCATCCAGCGTGCGGAGCAGCACGGCGGGGCGCCGGGCGGCCATGAGCGCGCACGCATGCTCCAGAGTGTTTAGCGGCCAGGTGCCAGCGGGGCAGGCGGGGCTGCGAACGGCTTCCACCAGCACCTCAAGGCGGCCGCCGCAGGCCAGCCCCACCTCCCATGCCCGCGCGCTGCTAACGCCGTAATCCAACACTTGCGGGGGATCGCCCCCCATGATCCGCAGGGCGTTGTGCATGACATCCGCCTCCACGCACCCGCCGCTGACCGAGCCTTCCACCCGGCCATTGGCCGCCATGACCATGCAGCTTCCTGCCGGGCGGGGCGAGCTGCCCCATGTGCCGGTTACCGTGGCAATGGCCACGGCCTGCCCCTCACGCACCCAGTGCAGGGCATGATCCAGCGGATGTCGCGCGCTTTTTTGAATCTCTTCCGGGGGGTGGGGGGGTGTAACTGTCATGTGTTAACCCTATATCATCGGGCGGACAGACTGCCCACAAAGCAGCGTATCGTCCGGGTGGGGGCTCCCCTGCGCGCACGGTCAGCCGGAGCTGTCTGTCGCGCTTAACAGGAACAGGGACTGGAAGTTCATGACGGAAGCTAGAGACGGTCAGGTTGTGTATGTCGTTGCAGATGGGGGTAAAGTCCGTTTTCTGCACGATCATCAGGGCTCCATGCACGATGTGCAGGTATCTGACAGCCATGACCATACGGGCACGCCGGGCCAGATGCCCGCCGGCGCGTCACCATCTGATACGCGCAAGGATGCGTTTGCCCGCAGCGTGGCCGAGCACATGAACGCGCAGGTGGCGCATGACGGGGCCAACGTGGCCGGGTTTGTGCTGGCCGCCCCTGCACATATCCTGCATGAAATCCGCGAGCATCTGAGCGCGCCCGCCGCAGCACGCGTTATCAAGGTGCTGTCGAAGGATCTCATCAACATCCCCGCGCATGACATCCGTGATCATTTCGATATTCCGGCCACGGGCTGGGTGCTGCCGGGCTAAGGCTGGCCCGACCGGGGCGGCTAAAACGCCCCACGCTTTATCTGAACTGCCGGTCGTGCGGGGTTTTCCGCTGCGCCGGCAGTTTTTTTTTGCCCGCATTCGTGCCATTGCCTGAAGAGACGGGGCAAAACAGAGCAACCGGCCCCGGATGGTCTAAGGAGAGTGAAGCCCATGCATGTGGCCTATCCCGGTATGCAGTTGAACATCATCCCGGTTACGCCCTTCAGGCAGCATTGTTCCATTCTATGGAACCCCGAAACCCGGCGGGCCATTGTGGTGGACCCCGGCGGGGATGTCGACACGCTCCTGTCCTTTATTGACGGGCACGATCTTGTGGTTGAGGCCATTCTGATTACCCATGGCCATCTGGATCACGCGGGCGGTGTTGCGGGTCTGCGCCGCGGGCTGGTCGAGCGCGCGGCCACGCCCCCAGTGGTGATCGGCCCCGATGAGCGTGATGCCTTCCTGCTCGCCTCCATTGCCGATCAGGCCCGGCATTTCGGGCTTGAGGATCTGGAGAACGCCTCGGTTGACCGTTTTGCGCAGGAGGGCGAGGTGCTGGAATACGCCGGCTGCCGCCTGCACGTGCTGCATGTGCCGGGGCATACGCCCGGTCATGTGGCGTTTGTGGACAAAGTGGGGCGCTTCGCCTTTGTGGGCGACGTGCTGTTTCGCGGCACGGTAGGGCGGACGGATTTCGCCTATGGTGACGGCCCGCTGCTTATCCGTTCCATCAAGGAAAAACTGCTGCCACTGACCCGGGAGTCCGGCAGCGCGGATCATCATGCCGATATTACGGTCGTGCCTGGCCATGGCGGCCTGACCACGCTGGATACCGAGGCGGCGGGCAATCCATTTCTGCGAGGCTGAGGCTGGGGAGAGTAAGGTAACGTGAACTACAAAGTGTTGGCGGCCCTGATGGCCGCATGTGTGGCGCAGGCAGTACCCATGGCGATCGTTCGGGCGCAGGATGGCACGGCCGGTGCGGAGGCGCCGCTGATGGGCGAGCCGACACAGGCTCAACCCGTGCTGCCCAAGGAAAGCCTGAGTATTGTTTCGGCCTCTGGAACGCATGTGTTTTCGGTGGAAGTGGCGCGCACGCCGCGTCAGCAGCAGGTGGGCGAAATGTTCCGTACCGCCGTGCCTGAAGATGGCGGCATGTTGTTCCCGTGGAAGACGCCGCGGCAGAGCGATATGTGGATGCAGAACACAGCCGTACCGCTGGACATCGTCTTTATCGGCACCGACGGGCGGATTGCCTCCATTGTCGAAAACGCGGTGCCGTACAGTCTCGCTTATATCAGCAGCCACGGCCCTGTGCTGGCCACGCTGGAGCTGGCCGGTGGGCTGACGGCAAAACTGGGCATTACCGTGGGAGACAAGGTGGTATCGTCAGCGCTGGCGGGTGAGGACACGAGCCACGCCACGGGGGCGGCGCATCCCGCGCCATAAGGCGCTCGGACAGCATCGGCGGCCGGGCCGCTCTAGTCGTGTGGCGTGGCCCGCGTGATCTGGGGCAGTAAACGTGGTACTCTTGATAACTGGAGCCGCCGGGTTTGTGGGGGCGCATGTCGGCCAGGCGCTGCTGGCGCGGGGCGAGCGTGTTATCGGGCTCGATAACCTGAACAGCTATTACAGCCCGGCTCTCAAACAGGCCCGGCTGGCCCGGCTGCACCAGCAGCCTGGATTTTCTTTTCATCAGCTTGATGTCAGCAACCCCGAGGCCCTCGAAGCCCTGCGGCAGGCTGAGCCTGACATCCGCGGCATCTTTCACATGGCGGCGCAGGCGGGTGTGCGGCACTCTCTGACAGACCCTTACGTGTTTGCGGGCACGAATGTCTGCGGCCATGTGGCGGTGTTGGAGTTCGCCCGGAGGCTGCGCCGGCTGGACCATCTGGTTTATGCGTCGTCCTCCTCGGTCTACGGAGGGAATACGCGCTTGCCGTTTTCCGAGTCAGATGCGGTGGATCGGCCCGGCTCATTCTACGCCGTGACAAAGCGCAGTGCCGAGCTGGCCTCGGTTGCCTATAGCCATCTGTATGGCCTGCCCCAGACAGGGCTGCGGTTCTTTACGGTCTATGGCCCGTGGGGTCGGCCAGACATGGCCTATTACAGCTTTGCCCGCGCGATCATGGCCGGTCAGCCGGTGACACTCTACGAGGGCGACGCCCTTGCGCGTGATTTCACCTATATTGACGATGTCACCCGCGCGGTGCTGGCGGTGTTCGGGCATCCGCCCGCACCGGACCAGCCTCGGATTCTCAATGTCGGCAACGACCGTCCCGAATCAGTGCGGCATCTGGTCAGCCTGCTGGAACAGAACCTCGGCCGCGCGGCCCAGATCACGCTTCAGCCCCGGCCGGACGCGGATGTGGAAAAAACCTGGGCGGATATCCGCGCCATCCGGGCCCTGACAGGCTGGGAACCCTCCACAACGCTGGAGAAGGGAATCGCGCAGTTCGTCTCCTGGTTCCGCGAAGCAGCTTTATGATCATGATGTTAGGGCATTTTTGGCGGTTTTCTGGGGTTAATGTTGAGTGGGGTGATTTTTTTTAAGAAGTG
>LAHS01001421.1_pt1 | contig 73872 bp, 66 predicted proteins | sample 329651 | NCBI WGS metagenome assembly LAHS01 (sample SAMN03275699, study PRJNA271635) | activated sludge metagenome | isolation source: sample C-1 Sludge from hydrolytic chamber (first chamber) of Anaerobic...
GCGGGGAAGTCTGTCATCTTTTCCCACAAGCTGAAGCGCGCGGCCTGCCATAACACATGCATGTTCTGCATTCACACGCGCGCGTTCAATTGACGCCGGATCAATGTCGCTTCCTGTTACACGGACTTCAACATCGGTGCGGATTTTTGCGGCTTCTTCTTTTTTGATTTCTACCGCGCGCTGCTGATTATAAATCGGAAGTGTTTCAATCGCAAAGTGACGTCCGAATCCGGGCGCAACATTGTATGCATATAAAGCAGCTTCGATTGCAATAGTTCCTGCGCCGCAGAACGGATCATGAAGCGGAGTCTTTCGTCTCCACATCATTTCCTGAAGCATAACAGCTGCTGTTGTTTCGCGCAGAGGTGCAACGCCGCCCTCTGTACGGTAGCCGCGCTTATGAAGCGGGTCGCCGCTTAGATCGAGCAGAACAAGCGCGTTGTCATCATCAAGATACACGCGGATATCGCTTTCGTTTCCTGTTTCGGGTAATGTAGTCATGCGCCATTTTTCGCCGAGTTTTTTATAGACAGCTTTCTGCACCATGCCCTGAATGCTGTGTTCTGAATTCAGTTTTGAGCGGTACGTGCGCACTTTGTCGACAACAATGCGTGAGTCTTTTTTAAAGAAATCCTGCCATTCAACCGCATAAACGCCATCAAACAGCTGATCAAAGTCAGCAGCATGATACGATGCCATCTGAAGATAAACGCGGTCAGCTGTGCGCAGACAAAGATTTGCCTTGAACAAAGCATCATCGTCGCCTGTAAAAGAAACGCGTCCGGGTGCATTGCCGGCAAGTTTGTAGCCAAGCAGTTTAATTTCATTACCGAGGATTTTTTCAGCGCCAACAGCGCAAAGTGCGACGAGTGTATTCATATAGAAGAAACTAACACTTTTACGGAATGTGTGCAATTGTCAACGGCAAAAGCTATCTTTTGCGTTGCGAAAACAACTTTGCAAAGTAATTTTTGTTCTTACTTCCTTTATCAACACCGGTGCGGGATGCGTAAGACTTAAGCGCGTCATTTGTTCCGGCAACAAGCAGCTGCATACCGCTCTCAAGCTTAAAAGACGGAGAGCTGACAAACGAAAATTCCTGCTCCGGATTTTCTCGGATTGCCACAAGGTTCAGCTCATATTTCTGCCGAAGTCCGCTTTCGGCAAGTGTTTTGCCAACAAGCTCATCCCGCACGGATACTTCTGCAAGCGCAAGATTCTGCGAAACCTGCAAGTAATTGAACATGACAGAAGAAACAAGCATGGGTGCTACATGAAGCGCCGCATCGAGATCCGGATAGATGATTTCAGTCGCACCAACAAGTTTTAAAATATCACCCTGCTCTTTTGTTTTTGCCTTTACTACGATGCTGCGCACTCCTAATTTATGAATATGATTTGTAACAAGTATTGTCGTCTCGAATTGACCGCCAAGATCAACGACTGCTGCATCAAGATCATCGGGGAGAATTTTTGCAAGAGACTGCTCGTTAATTGCATCGGTGATATATGCGTTGGCAATCTGACTTTTATATTCCTCAACAATATCCCGATCTTTGTCAACGATGATTACTTCAGCGTCAGTCTGCTCGAGTTCTTCAACAACTCTGCATCCGAATGTTCCCAATCCGATTACTGCAACTGTCACCATTTTTTTCTCCTTAACAAATTATTCTCTCTTGCATTTATCCAACAAGAACGTCTTCGCACGGATAATCAGTTACATTTTTCTGGCTCTGCTTTGGCTGCAATCCTAGCTGAAGCGCAACAAGTCCGGTACGACCAGCAAGCATCGTAATCATAATAATTATTTTTCCGGCTGACGAGAGAAGCGGCGTTGCGCCTCTGCTTAGTCCGACAGTACCAAATGCTGACACGGTTTCAAACAGCAAGTCTCCAAGGCTGAATGCACCGCAAGCAAGTGATTTGCTTTCTGTAACCGTAAGCAGCAGCATGAGTCCAACAAGCAGACAAAATGCCTTAACAATTATTCCGACTGCTTTGCCAAGAATGTCCTGAGAAATATCCCGTTTGAACACAGAAAGATTCCCGTGATCGTCTCCAGAATGAAACACAGAAATCCACAATAAAAACACGGTTGTTGTTTTTAAGCCGCCTGCCATAGAACCAGGACTGCCGCCAATCATCATAAGGACGAGCGACACAATCATTGAGCGCGGAGTAAATGATGCCTGCGGAACTGTCTCAAATCCAGCCGTTCTCAGCGTGACGGACTGAAAGAGAGCATTGCACAAAGATTCTCCCGCCGTCATCGAGGCAAATGCATTTTTATATTCACATATCCAAAATAAAAGCGCACCGCATAGAGTAAGCAGCACTGTCATAAAAAGAACTATTTTTGTATGAAGGCTGAACGCCGGCGCATGATGAAAACTGCATTTCCGTTTAAAGCGGGATGCAATATCACTGTATACAGTAAATCCAAGTCCGCCCGCAATAATAAGCATACAAATTGAAATACAAATTCCGTTATTGCTGTAGAACCGCCGCATACTGTCCGAATACGGCGCAAATCCAGCATTGCAGAATGCAGAGACAGATAAAAATATACCGTACGAAATAAAATGACGCTCGCCTGCACGCCTAAGGAGAATAGAGAGAACTGAAGCACCAAGAAATTGAATTAGAAGCGTAATAAGCACAATCCGAAATATAATCTGTCGGATACCGGCAGTATCATCGCCAATGAAGTAATCACGAATGAAGCTGCGGTTTATAAGCGAAACTTTTTTTGCAGGAAATGCAAGATAGATTGTAAAAAAGGAAACAAGCCCAAGTCCGCCCAGCTCAATAAATACGAGAAGCACAGCAAAACCTGCTCCTGAATAGACACTCATATCAACTGTCGAAAGACCAGTCACGCACAGCGCTGAAACAGTTGTAAAAAGACCATCGATATACGGAACAGCAATTCCTGAACGATAGAGTAACGGAATTTGAAAAAGACCGGAACCAAGAATCGCGAACAGTATGAAATACGCAAACAGCTGAACGGCGGCACTTCTTAACCGGAATCTCATCTCTACTGTGCGCTCCCGCGGAAGTCCGCAAGTGTATGGTATCCTTTGCGTTTCATAAACGTACTCATTCCGCTGATGATATTCCTCATTGTAAGCGGATTACTGAATGTTGCTGTTCCAACTTCGACAGCGGCAGCTCCTGCCATGATGAACTGCACAGCGTCCTGCCATGATGAAATACCGCCGAGTCCTACAACCGGTATACGATCGCTTTCGGGAAGTTTGTTCATGGCCTGCACAATGTCGAATACCATGCGCAGCGCAATCGGCTCAACTGCTGGTCCGCTGAATCCGGCGCGTATATTTGCAAACACCGGTTTTCCTGTTTCCACATCGATCGACATTGCCTGGAATGTATTCACAAGACTAAGTGCGTCTGCACCCGCTTCGCGCACAGCCATTGCAACCCCAACGAGGTCGGGCGCATTCGGACTCAGTTTTACCATGAGCGGTTTTTTTGTCACTTCGCGCACAGCTTTCGTAACGCCGGAAGCCGCCGTGCAGTCGAGACCGAACGCCATTCCGCCAGCTCTTACATTCGGACAGCTTATGTTCAGTTCAATCATCTTTACGTCTGTTTTGTCGAGAAGACGCGCGCCTTCAACATATGTTTCAATAGAAGAGCCGGACAAATTCGCAATTGTTACCGGTCTGAGCTTAAGCATCGACGGAAGCTCATTGTCGATAAAATGAATAATGCCAGGGTTTTCAAGACCGATAGAATTAATAAGACCGCCGTTTGTTTCAACAAGGCGCGCGCCGGAATTTCCCGGACGACCTTCAAGTGTGAGCCCTTTCGAGCAGATACCGCCGAGAATATTCACATCAAAAATATCTTTATATTCCGAGCCGTAACCGAATGTGCCGCTTGCTGCAATGACAGGATTCTCAAAATGAACGCCGGCAACAGTAACACTAAGATCGGGCATTTCGTTTTCAGAAAGAGGCAGAAGTTTTACAGGTCGGTTTGCAGGAGGCGTAAAATCAAGAATTGCACCGTCGAATACAGGACCATCTTTGCAGCAGCGCTTGTTGCCTTCGGACGTAGTAATCGTGCAGCCAAGACATGCGCCAACACCGCACGCCATCTTGTTCTCCATAGAAAGCCAGCACTTCGTGCCAGTCGATTTGCAAATCTTCTGAACATACGCAAGCATCGGAAGCGGACCGCAAGCATACACCGCAATATATTTATTCTTAATAAGAATTTCTTCAGTAAGAGCAGCGCTTACCATTCCTCTTATACCGGCAGATCCATCGTCTGTTGTAATTATTAATTTATTAGGAACGACGTGCTCAAGACCGTAGCTGCCGCTTTTAAAGCATGCGTAGAAATCGTATGACTTTGCAGGCAGTGTTGAAGCAAAACCTGCAACAGGTGCAACGCCGATGCCGCCGCCTACGATGCAGACACGCTCACTGTTATTTTCACCATTGTTTACAGGCGCTTGAAATGAGTTTCCAAGAGGACCGAGAACAGATACTCTGTCGCCAGGACGAAGCGTACAAAGTTCTTCAGTTCCTTTCCCTTTTTTTAAAATAAGAAACTCAAGGCGAAGCGGATCAATCTCTGAACCGCCGCATGAATTGTACACACTTATAGGACGGCCAAGAAGAACACCAGACTTTTCCGAGCGGAGAAGATAGAACTGACCGGGTAACGGCTCTGCAGATTTTTCACCCCATCCGCCGGACAGATTAAGTTTAAGCAGATATACACTGCCAGCAGGTTTTGCGCCCGCTTCTTCTGCACAGTAAGATACTGTCCCAACAGCAGCAACAGGAATCGGATTTCCGGAACAATCGGTCAGTTCTTTCATTTTTTCACAAGTCCCAAAATTATTAATATTTTAACGTACTTATTAAAATACGTTTTGCATTACAGTCCGAGTTCTTTTTTTGCGCCAAGCAAATCAGCTTTAGCCGCCACACACGCTGCGCCTGCAGCATCTGCAATATCTTTTAAGCACAATGTTCCGGCCTCTGCCTGTTCAGCAAGATTCGGAGCCTTTTTCCATGCGCAGAGAATTCCGCGCGAGGAATTAACAACTCCGCCAGCCTTGTCGAGCAGTGTTGCGGCAATGCGTGCTGCACCGCCCTGAGCGCCGTATCCCGGAATCAAAAAAAACACATCAGGATAAGCATCGCGCAGTGTACGCGCATCACTCTCTTCTGTACAGCCAACAACAGCGCCGACAGGAGAACAAGTCTGCTCAGGATATGATGATTTAAACTGCGCGGAAATTGATTCGAGCGCGGCGCCTGTTTTATCGAGCACACGTCCGCCGGATTTAAGTTCCTGCTGCTCAATGTCGACCATGCCAGGATTTGATGTGCGCAAAAGAACAAATATTCCTTTTCCGCCTTTGGCTGGCGCGCAGTATTCTGTGAATGGAGCAAGCGTATCAAAACCCATGTATGGATTCACTGTGATGATGTCTGTTTCAAAGTCGCCTGTAAAGTGGGCGCGCGCATAAGCTTTCGCTGTATCCGCAATGTCGCCGCGCTTGATGTCGCTTATTGCAATAAGACCTGCGTCATGAACGTCAGCAATTGTCTGTTTGTACGCCTTAAGTCCGGCGAGTCCCATCGCTTCATAATAAGCAATTTGAATTTTGCAACAGCACGCCGTTTTTTCGGACGCAATTCTCTTAATAATCTCGCGGTTATATGCAAGAACTGCTTCAATCGGAGAATCAAAAACTTTAAGAAGAGGTGCCGGCAGATACGAAGGATCGGTATCAAGACCAACGCACAGCGGTCCGTTCAGTGCTGCAGCTTCCTGCAACTGTTCCATCACATGTTTCATAAAAACTACTATACCAAAAATCACTGATACGGACAATAAAGCGGAAATGAGTACAACAAAATAACCATGCGATTATTTTTTGTAATTTCTTTTCACTTTAAGCGTCGTCGTCGTTTCGAGCGGCTGTTCAAGAATCGTTATTTTTGTGATTCTTGCATACGGCTGCAGCGTGCGGTTCACTGTATCAACATCATTCTGAATAATTTCCAGAACATCTTCAGAACTGTAAGAATCATTCCTGCTGACATTCAGTTTTTCGTAGACGGAATCTGCCGGATACACAAGCGCTTCAATTTCTTCTGATTTTGTTTCTGCTTTTGCAACATACCCTTGCACAGTAATCTGCTGGATATCATCGCAAAGCTGGAATGCGTCTTCTATCTCTTCAGGGTAAACATTTTTTCCGCCGGAAGTGACAATAATGTTCTTTGCGCGTCCGCACAGCACGAGATAATGCTCGCTGTCGAGTTTGCCGATGTCTCCTGTTTTGAGGAATCCGTCATCAGTCATGATTTTTGCAGTTTCTTCAGGCATATTGTAATAGCCCTTCATGACCATAGGACCTTTTATTGCAATTTCACCTACACCGTCTTTGTCGGGATTCAGAATCTTTATTTCTTCATACGGATAAAAATCTTTTCCAACGCTTTCGATTTTAAAATGTGAAATCGGATTGAGCGCGATAATCGGGCTTGTTTCTGTTAATCCATAGCCCTGAATAAAATTGATTCCGGCTGCGTTGTATGCTTTGAACACGCTTGATGCAAGCGGACCGCCGCCGCAGATTGCAACGCGCAGCGTGTAAATGTTCGCCTGTTCGAGAACTTGTTTAAAAAGGAATTTGCCGGGATTTTTTTTGAATACTTTCGTAATAATATATGAAAGCCCCATAAGAAATTTCATGAACGTTGCAACAACGGGTCCTTTTGCGCGTATTCCTTTTTTGATTCCGTCCAGAAGTTTGTTATACAGAAGCGGCACGCCGAGCATAACCGTAATCTTTCCTTCTTTGAGTTCTTTCATCAGTCTCGACACTGCCATGCTTTTTCCAAAGACAATTTCGCATCCCTGTGAAAGCGGATTAATAAGAGCAGCCTGCATTGTGTATGCGTGATGAATCGGAAGAAGCGCATAAAACACGTCTCCGTTTCCATGCTGGAAATTTGACTGCGCAATGTAGCAGTCGCTGATAAAGTTTTCGTGAGTCAGCATGACTCCTTTTGGATTGCCTGTAGTTCCGGAAGTAAACAGAATCGCTGCAATATCGCCTGGCTGCACCGGCGGATTTTCGGGAACATCACCTGCAGCCTCAAGATTATATGCGTACACGTCACTATGTTTCGGACTGAGAGAAAGCACTTTCATCGAACCGGAATTGTTTTTAAAATAATCGAATTTATCTTCATCAACAAAAATCATCTTCGGCTGCGCTGCGTTTATCAAATGCTCAATTTCTTTTTCATGGAGCGCATAATCAAGAGGGACAATAATGGCAGACGCAAAACTCGCCGCAAGATACGTTGTCGCCCATTCCGGCGAGTTTTTTCCGGTAACAGCAATTTTGTCGCCTTTGCGAATTCCGTTCGCTGTCATCCACTTTGCCAGTTTTTTTACAGATGCAAGAACCTGCGCATATGTGAACGTGCGCTTTGTTCCATTCGGTCCTTCAAAATCTGTAAAGCAGGGACTGTCAGGATAGCGCATCGCAGTTATCGTCACCATCTGCGGAAATGTAGGCCAATCGGTAGTAAAAACTTTTCCTCTGTATTCATCAAGAAAAGTCCATGGATGTACTTTCTTTGTCTGTGCCATACGAACCTCTTTTTTATTTGATTATACGTAAAATCTGATATTAAAACTTTCATTTCCATTATGTCACAGTATCTGTAAAATGTCGTGTATATTTTCAAGTTTTATTCTATAATTACCGTATGAAATGTTACCATAAAAAAACTGCAGCTCTTTTTTCATTCATTTTTATTTTTTGCGGCGCAATCAATCAGCTCTGCGCACAGACAATGACTGCTGAAGAATCGGCAGACGCACGCACAAAACTTATTAAATACAGCAAACAGTTTATCGGATGCCGGTATGCATCAGGCGGAATCGGACCGGACACATTCGACTGTTCCGGACTTGTGTTTACCTGCGCGCGCGAGTCAATCGGCGTTCAGCTGCCCCGCATGACAACCGCAATGTATTCTTTTGTTACAATTATTCCCGATTCAGAGCGCGAAGCGGGCGACCTTGTGTTTTTTAAAACAACTTCGAGCGGCGATATTTCGCACGTCGGCATTTACATGGGCAACGACCAGTTCATCCATGCAGCAAGCGACGGTCCGAACACCGGTGTGATTGTTTCGTCTCTTAAAGAAAACTACTGGAAAAGCAAGTACGACAGTACCGGCCAGTTTCTTCCGCCCACGCATAATCATACGCTTGCTGACCCGGCAGATGTTGCTGAGTCAAACTCATCAGATTCAAATAATACCGCTGCCGAATCTCCTAAGGAATTTTCCTCAAGCGGCAAGTCAGCTTCTGCAAAAAAAAGTTCATCAGGCTCAGGTAATTCTTCGTCTGCCGGCGCCGGCAAATTTTCCGATGCATCTTCGTGGATTGCCGATGCATCGTTTTCATTCGACTGGAATTTTTTTACCTCAAAATACATTAAACTCAATTTCCGCGGAATAAGCGGACTTGCGCATATCCGTTATGCTGACTCAAAGCTGCAGCCCGGCGCAGGTGTCATGTTCCGTTACGACACAGGTACTGGCACTGTCCAAATTCCTCTTGTCCTTTCAATTTCACCAAGTAATTTTTTCCGCATTTATGCGGGACCTGTCATCTCAATCGGAACAGCATATCTTCCCGGAGACGATGACACGGAAATTAAGGCATCGTTTTTTCCCGGCATTCTCGGCGTAATCTGGCAGACACCTTCGTTTAACGCCGGCAAAGCGCAGATTTCGTTTGTGCAGGACATTCACTACACTGTGTTCAACGACACCGACAATTCCGCACTTTCACTCAAGAACAGTCTCGCCTCCGGCCTTGTTTTTTCGAGCGGACTTCGTGTAACGCTTCCGCTTGGTTCGTTGATTAAATAGTATGAATAATCCGATGACCAGACACTGCAAAAAAAATAATTTTTTCTGCATGCATAAAGCGTTTCCCGCACTCCTTTGCTTCTTAGTTACAGTGCTCTCGCTTGTTTCATGCACGCCGTCACTTACGCTTGAGGCAAACAGCGACGGAAGCACGCGCGTCTCATTCGCCGCCGGTTTTTCAAAAGAAACAGCAGGCACTCTCCGTTCGATTACGGGCGCCGCTGCAAGCACATCATCTTCCGGCACCGCTTCCTCAGACACACCGCTTTTCTCTGCAGCAGATATTGCAAAGGCGCTTTCTTCAGCAGGTCTTGTCCAGATAAAATCAGCAGTCCCTGACGCAGAGCATTTTTCTGCTTCCGGAATATGCCCCGCAGCAGCCGCGAATACATTCGCAAAAACTGGAATGATTGCACGCACTGCACACTCGCTTTCCGTCACTCTCGGTCCAAAAGAAATTCAAAATGTGTACAATGCCGTCGATGAAGAATCGCGCGGATATCTCGACCTTCTCATGGCTCCCGTCATTACCGGCGAAAAAATGACAGTGAGTGAATATCAGGATCTCGTCGCTTCTGTGTACGGTCCGTCATTCGCAAAAGAACTTGTCACCGGAACTCTTACGCTCACACTTGCCTCACCGTCATCATCTGCACCTGCATCATCATCACAAAAAATATCCAAAAAAATACCACTCGGCGAAATTCTCACGCTCACTGACGAAAAAACCTGGTCTGTTTCCTGGTAAAATTTATTGCAAATTCTCCACAATGACTTACAATAAAAGGGATATGATTCTTCTTATATAGAAGAGTCATAGAGCTAAATAATTTGCAGGAGAACAAAATGGCAAAAGCAGATAACGCCGTCTTATCGGCAGGGCTTGTTTCATTCATCAAAGAATGGAAAAACAAACCCGGCAATCTGATTATGATTCTGCATCATGTGCAGGAGGAACAGGGCTACATTTCAAAAGATGCCGCTCTTGAAGTTTCAAAACTCACGGGCATTCCGCTCGCGCGTATCTATGGTGTCATCACCTTTTATCACTTCTTCAAAACCGAAAAGCCGGGAAAAAACCAAATCAGCGTTTGTCTCGGAACAGCCTGCTACCTCAAAGGCGGCCAGGATATTTTCGACGAAGTGCATGATCAGCTCCATCTCGGACCAAAAGAAACAGCAACTCAGGACGGACTTTTCTCTCTCGAGCCTGTCCGCTGCATCGGATGCTGCGGTCTTTCTCCGGTCATGTCAATCAACGGCGACGTCTACGGCAAACTGACTAAAAGCCAGATTGCCGGCATCCTGAACAAATACCGCCAGTAACGGTGAGTCAGGATTTGTAGATGCATTACACGCTGTGCGACATGATTGCCGACATCACCGCGAATTCGGTTGAAGCCGGTTCCCCGCTCGTTACGGTCGAATGCATCCAGACGGCAGACGCTTTAACAGTCACCGTTGCAGACAACGGAAAAGGCATGAGCAAGGAAACACTGGCTCGCGCTGAAGATCCGTTCTACACCGACGGCATAAAGCATCCCGGCCGCAAAGTAGGACTCGGCATTCCTTTTTTAATCCAGACGATGGAAGAGACAGACGGTTCGTGGAACATAAAAACTGAACCGGGAAAAGGAACAACCGTGTATATGAAGTTCAATCTGTCAAATATCGACACGCCGCCGGTGGGCGACATTCCGGGCTTGTTCTTTACGTTGTTGACTGAAACCGGATCGTTCGATATGGACATACACCGTTCATGCGATAACCCGAAGCTGGACTATCACCTGAACCGGCACGAAATAGCAGACGCCCTTGGAGGCGAGCTTGAATCTGCGGAAGCGCTTGCACTGCTGCAGAAATATCTTGCATCCCAGGAAGACAGTAAGGAGACAATATGACACTTGATGAATTAAAGAAATTACGCGGCGACATGAAGACACAGCTCGAACACAGAGCTACCGACGGAAAGACTACACAGATCATCGTCGGCATGGGAACTTGCGGAATCGCAAGCGGCGCAAAAGAAACACTCAATGAGTTCGTAAAACTGATTGATGAAAAAGGACTTTCAGGCAGCGTGATGATCCGCCAGACAGGATGCATGGGTCTGTGCGCGCATGAACCGACTGTCGAAATCGTTTCCCCGAAAATGCCGCGCGTGATTTATGGCGACGTTACAGCAAAAGTCGTAAAGGACATCGTCGAACAGCACCTCATCGGTCACAAACTGCTCGATAAGCTGATTATCGACAAACCCGCAGACGATATTCTTAAAAAATAAGCCGCAATGGCGGAATAAAAAGAGGTTTTTATGGCATATTCACATTTTATTCTTGTTTGCGGCGGTACAGGCTGCGAATCAAGCAACTCAAAAAAGATCTACGAAAATCTTAAAGAGGAAGCAAAAAAACAGGGCGTAGAAAACGAAGTCCAGATTGTCCAGACAGGATGCTTCGGATTCTGCGAAAAAGGCCCGATTGTAAAAGTTCTGCCTGATGATTCATTCTACGTCGAGGTAAAACCGGAAGACGCACATGAAATCATAGCAGAGCACATCGTCAAAGGACGCGAAGTAAAGCGCCTGCTCTACGATAAGGAAAAGAAATCTACAGAAGACGTAAGCGACATTCCGTTCTACAAAAAACAGGTGCGCATCGTCCTCAGAAACTGCGGTGTTATCAATCCTGAAAGCATCGAAGAATACATCGCCCGCGACGGATACGCAGCTCTCGAAAAAGCGCTGTTCCAGATGAAGCCGCAGGAAATTATCGACGAAGTAAAGAACTCAGGACTCCGCGGACGCGGCGGCGCAGGATTCCCCACAGGACTCAAATGGCAGGCAGGACACGATGCTGTTTCCAAAGACGGTATCAAGTACGTCGTCTGCAATGCCGATGAAGGCGACCCGGGAGCATACATGGACCGCTCCACAATCGAAGGCGACCCGCACTCAATCCTCGAAGCAATGACAATCTGCGGCATCGCAATCGGCGCACACAAAGGATACATCTACATCCGCGCTGAGTACCCGCTCGCTGTACACCGTCTCGAAGTTGCAATGGAACAGAGCCACAAAATGGGCTTGCTCGGAAAGAACATTCTTGAGTCAGGATTTGACTTTGACATTGAAATCCGTCTCGGCGCAGGCGCATTCGTCTGCGGTGAGGAAACAGCACTGCTCCGCTCAATCGAAGGAAAACGCGGCATGCCGACACCGAAGCCGCCGTTCCCCGCACAGGCTGGTCTTTGGGGCGAGCCGACAATCATCAACAATGTTGAGACTTGGGCAAACATTCCTGTAATTATCACAAAAGGCGCCAACTGGTTCAACAAAATCGGCGACGCTGATTCGAAAGGAACAAAGGTTTTCGCTCTTACCGGTAAAATCGCTAACTCAGGACTCGTCGAAGTTCCGATGGGAACAACACTCCGCGAAATCATCTTTGAAATCGGCGGCGGCATAAAGAACGGCAAGAAGTTCAAGGGCGTTCAGACTGGCGGACCTTCGGGCGGCATCATTTCTGAAAAAGAACTCGACACACCGATTGATTACGGTTCACTCATAAAGATGGGCTCAATGATGGGCTCCGGTGGTATGATTGTTATGGATGAAGACGACTGCGTCGTCGACGTTGCTAAGTTCTACATGGACTTCTGCGTTGATGAAAGCTGCGGCAAATGTTCACCGTGCCGCATCGGTACGCGCCAGATGTCAGAAATCCTCGGAAAGATTACCAACGGAAAAGGAACGATGGATGACCTCCAGAAGCTACAGGACATCGGCAATGCGATGAAAAACTGCTCGCTCTGCGCTCTCGGCCAGTCAGCTCCGAACCCCACTCTTTCTACTATCAAAAAATTCCCCGAAGAATACCTTGCCCACATCAAGGACAAGAAGTGTCCGTCAGGAAAATGCAAACATCTGATCAGCTACTTCATCACCGAAAAATGCATCGGATGCGGAGCATGCGCAAGACAGTGCCCTGCAAACTGTATTTCAGGCGGCGTAAAAGAACGCCATGTAATCGATCAGAACAAGTGCTTGAAGTGCGGACAGTGCGCACGCACCTGTAAGTTCAACGCTATTACAAAGAAATAGGGGAACAGAAAATGGCAAAATTAATGAAAAAACCGGCTGCAAAAGCCGCTAAAACTACAAAGACAGTAAAAGCATCAAAAGCACCTGCAAAAGCTGCTAAAGCAAAGGCATCTAAACCGGCTAAAACTGCAAAAGCAAAGCCGGCAAAGGCTGCTCCCAAAGCTGCTAAAGCAAGCGCTGCAAAAACAAAACCGGCGGCCGCTAAAAAAGCTGCTCCAAAAGCAGAAAAGAAAGTTGCAGCAAAAGCAGCAAAGGCTCCCGCAGCAAAAGAAGTAACACTTACAATCAACGGAAAGTCAGTCACTGTTCCTGCCGGAACAACAATCCTCAACGCCGCTAAATCAATCGGCATGAAGATTCCGACACTCTGCTACAGCCCTGACCTCAAGCCGTGGGCTTCATGCGGTCTCTGCGTCATCAAGAACGTAGACCCCAGAACAGGACGCGCTCGCATGGCACGCTCATGCTGCACAGTCGTCACGCCGGGAATGAACATCATCACCGACGACGCTGACCTGCGCAAAGCACGCCGCACCGTTCTCGAACTGATTCTTTCAAACCACCCGAACGACTGCCTTAAATGCTCGCGCAACCACCAGTGCGAACTTCAGGAACTCGCCGCTGAATTCGGACTGCGCACCGTAAGATTCGACACAATCCTTAAAAATCAGGAACCGGACGGCTCATACAAAGAAGTCGTTTTCTACCGCAACAAATGCATTAACTGCGGACGCTGCGTGGAAGTATGCCAGAACGTGCAGAACGTCTGGGCAATCGAATACAACGGACGCGGCGACAAAACAGTCATCGGACCGGTCGGCGGCGTTGACCTCGCTCACAGCCCGTGCGTTCACTGCGGACAGTGCGCCGCACACTGCCCAGTTGGAGCAATCACATTCACAAACCCGATCGAAAAAGTATTCGACAAAGTAGCAGACCCTGAACTTACATCAGTCGTTTCAATCGCTCCTTCTGTCAGAGCTGCAATCGGCGAAGAATTCGGCATGGAGCCGGGCACACTCGTTACCGGAAAAGTGTACGCTGCACTCCGCGCGCTCGGATTCAAATATGTGCTCGACACAAACTTCGCGGCAGACTTAACAATCACCGAGGAAGCAAATGAATTCGTAAAACGCTTTACAACAAAAGGAAGCGTTCTTCCGATGTTCACAAGCTGCTGCCCTGCATGGGTCGACTATGCAGAAAAGAAATGCCCCGACATTCTGCCGAACCTTTCTTCTGCAAAATCACCGCAGCAGATGCAGGGCGTTATGATTAAGACATACTTCGCAGACAGAATCGGCGTTAAGAAAGACAAAATCTTCAACGTATCGATTATGCCATGCGCAGCAAAACTCTACGAAAGCACACGCGACAAGAACATGAGCGCAAGCGGCGTACAGGACTACGACATGGTTCTTACAACACGCGAGCTTGCCCACCTTATCCGCGAGGCCGGAATCGACTTTAAGAATCTTCCTGACGCAGAGCCTGACAGTCTCATGGGCGGCTACTCCGGAGCAGGAACAATATTCGGCGCAACAGGCGGCGTTATGGAAGCTGCACTTCGCACCGCATACTACTACATCACAAAGAAAGAGCTCGGACCTGTCGAATACATGCCCGCGCGCGGACTTAAAGATGTAAAGAGCGCTGAAGTAAACATCAAGGGAATTAAAGTACGCATTGCAGTCGTGCATCAGCTTGGCAACGTCCAGCAGGTAATCGATAAAGTGCGTGCAGAAATCGCTGCAGGCAAAAAACCTGAAGAGCTTTCGTTCCACTTCATCGAAGTAATGGCATGCAGAGGCGGATGCGTAGCAGGCGGCGGACAGCCGTACGGCGCAACAGATGACATCCGCAAAAAGCGTGCTGCCGCTCTGTACAAAGACGATAAAGACTGCAAGATCCGCCAGAGCCACAACAACCCTGAGATCAAAGCAATCTACAAAGACTTCCTCGGTGCACCGGGCAGTGAAAAAGCAGAAAAGTATCTGCACACGACGTACACAAAGATAGAAGAGTACCGCTAATTGTTTGGCATCATTGTTAAATAATTAACGACATTAAGATGCAGTGCGGGAAATGCCATTCATAGCACTTCCCGTTTTGCAGCGTGAGAATCCCGGATCAGGCAACTGACCCGGGATTTTTTTTGCCTGCAAGCAAAAGTCCTGCAAGCAGCGCGGTGAACGGTGCTGTCGTTGCAAGACCAAAGCTGCCGACTATCGTATTAATAATTTCTGCGGCAACATGTTTATAATTGAGAATATTGTATACCGGCGTTCCCTGCGCCATAAATGTCATAAGAAGCGCAATGCTGCTTCCTGAATACGCAAGCAGCAGCGTTGTCGTCATTGTGCCCATCGCGGCGCGCGCTACTGCCATGCCAGATTTGATTGCGTCTTTTTTACTGATGTAAGGGCAGTTGCGCACAACTTCGTTCACTGCCGATGTAATGTCAACAGAAAGATCCATAACGGCGCCGCTCGCTCCGATGCAGATGCCGCTCATAAAAATGCGCGTAAGATTAAGATACTCGAATCCTGAATACAAAAGACTTTCGGACGACTGCATGATTGCACCGTGAATTTTAAATCCTTTTGTGCAGATGACGGAAAGAATTGCCGTAAGCGTAATACCGAGCATAGCGCCGCAGAACGACGAAGCAAGCCGCTTGTCGAATCCGTACACGAGCGCAAGTATTGCAAGCGTAAGGAACGCAGTAACCGCAAGGCCAGTGAGTACCGGATCATATCCGTGCAGATAACACGGCACAAGCAGTTTCCATATAACAAGCACGGTGAGTATGAATGAAACAACAGCACGTGTGCCGACTCCGCGCGCAAAAATTATTAAGAAAAGCGAAAATGCAATCGCCAGAATAATTTCTTCCGTAAGCCGGTAATGATCAATCAGATTAACGGAAAGTATTTCGTCACTTCCTGACTTTTGCGCACCGCCGGGCGTCCGCTCATTTTCTGCGGTCTGTGCCTGCCAGTGCACAACTGCCTGCGCTTTGTCTCCGGGCGCAAACAGTTTGTCCTGCTCAAGCGAGCCGTTCAGCATGTTCCATCCTTCTGCCGTCTGGCCTTTGAATTTTCCGTTCAGAAATTTAATGGTGCATACCTGCTGCCCGCTTCTTATTAATCCTGTGTCGATGATACGGCTGTTGTCAACGCTCGTTACAAGCACTTTGCATTTGACGGCGTCCTTGAACTGAAGCGCACCTTCAAATCCTGTTGGCAAAAATAAAAGAACAACGCAGCACACAAGCGAAGCAATAACAGCAGCTCCGCTTGTGTCGCGCTTGCCGTCGGCGGAAGGCGATCCGTGCAAAAAATATGTCTGCGCGAACCGTTGTAAATGGAGGAGAATCCCGCCGGCTAACTTTTTTAAATTGGTTTTCATTGTGTGTCTGCTTCCTTGAAACTCTCTCGTTTTTCTGTGCCTGCTTTAGTCCTGCTTTACTCTCGTGAGCGCGGCAAGTTTTTTATAGATGTCAGTGTTGTCGTAATATCCTTTGAACAAATCCTGTCCGCATCCTGCCGCGAATACCGGTACAGGAAGTCCGGTGTGAGAATACGACGTAAAGCCGATGCCGCTCTTGCTGTTGAGCACGTGCGTAATTGTTACGGTAAGCGGTTCGTATGTGCCGTAGAGTTCGTATTCCTGCTGTGTGCGGCTTGTGTCTCCGCTCATCGTTTTATCGTATGCTGTTTTGATGCGGCCGTATTCGTAGTCAGTAAGATAGAGTCCGCCGTTCTTGTCGCTTCCGGCTTTTGCTGCATCTGCGGAAGGAGCTTTAAGCCCGAACAGAGCCGTAATGTCTTTCATTACATCGTCGAATGATGTGTTGTTTTTCTTGTAGTTCGCAACATAATCGCTGTCAAATTTTGCGTATGAGATTTTCTGATTTTCAAGTGTGCGGAAAAACAGGTTGTAATCTGTTCCTGCATAGCCGATTGTAAGTCCGCCCGTTTCGTGGTCAGCAGTTACGAGGATAAGCGTTTCTTTTGGATGCTTGTTGTAAAATGCAACTGCTTCTTCAACAGCATCGGAAAGAGCAACTGTGTCTGCAATTGATGAGCGCGCGTCGTTTGCGTGGCAAGCCCAGTCAATTTTTCCGCCTTCTACCATCATCATAAATCCTGTTTTGTTATCAAGAACTTCTATTCCTTTCTTAACATAATCCTTGAGCGCCCATTCGTTTGCGCCACGGTCTTCTTCGTAGTTCATTGCATCTGCATCGGCGAGTACCTGAGAAATGACAAGCGCCTTGTCTCCGTTCTTAAGCGCTGCAGCGTCTTTCTGCGTAAAAGTCACTTTGTATCCGGCTTTCTTTGCAAGGTCATAAATGCTTTCTTTGTCTTTGTTCTTGTCCTGCGGTTCCATGAGAGCGCCGCCGGCAAAGTAATCGAAGTTGCTCGCTACAAGTTCAAGCCCGATCGGGTAATTGCTTTTGCGGCTTGCCTGATGCGCGTACATAGCTGCCGGAGTCGCATGATTGATGTTGACTGTCGTAAGAACGCCGATTTTCCAGTTTTTCTGAGCTTTAAGCTGCTCGGCGATTGTGCGGAATTTAATTTTCTTTGTGATGTCGACGTTGATTGAACTTGAGTGCGTCTTTTTTCCAGTAAGAATTGATGTAGCAGTTGAAGCTGAATCCGGTGCAAACGATGTTGCGTCGAATGTCTGTGCGCTGCCGGCAACAGGAAACTTCATAAAACTCAGCGTGCCCGGAACAGGCGAGTCACCAGGGTTTGTTGATTTTTTTACGGTGTCTACGATTCCAGCAGCATCCTTGCCGCCAAAGTATGCAGCAGACTGCACCTGCGGGTAACTCATGCCGTCACCTATGAACAGGAACACGTATTTAGGGGCACCACTACCGTCTGGTGTCTTAACAAATTCGACAGAATTCGACTGCCCGTTTTTTACTGTCTGCTGCGCAGTCACTTTTCCTGCGCTAAAAAACAATGCGGCTGCAATTGCCACTGATGCGGCAAGTTTAAAACAGCTGCTCAATCTTTCATTTTCATATTCAGTCATTTCTATGACCTCCGTTTATGCGGAAGTGTAGAAAGCGAATGTAAGGCAACTGTTAGGATTCAGTAAAAACAAAATGAAATTTTGGTATGATTTGTATAATAATTATCGATCCAAGTATAAGTACAATACCGATTATTTTTGCTATGTTCGCGCTTTCGCCCCATGCGAATATTCCGAGCAGCGTGCCGACAAGCGGTTCAACAGTTGCAAGAATCGCAGCCGTTCCTGTCTCAAGACCGCTCAGTCCGTATGTATACAGAAGATACGGAAGCAGTGTACAGACAATTGCAATGCCAAAAAACAACATTAAGATTGACGGTGTAATTTTTGAAATAATATCCGCGGGATGCGAAATCGGAATAAGAAACAGCGCGGCAAACACGAACGTGTAGAACGTCACTGTCATCGTATCGTATTTTTTCAGCGCAACACGTCCGAATATCGAATAAAGCGCGTAACCAAGTCCTGCGCCGAGTCCGATAAGAAAAGCTGCTACAGACTGCACTGCGTGTGATCCGATTATTCCGACAACGAGAATACAGCCGGCAGTCGTCATCACAATCGCAATCACTTTTGGAAATGTTATTTTTTCATGGAACAAAAGCGCAGAAAAAATAATGATGAAAATCGGTGACGTGTATAAAAGGACGACTGCAACAGATGCCCCGCAATTAACAATTGTGCGGAAATAACATATCGAAAAAAATGTTAAGCTTATAACTCCCGTACCGATGAACATCCATATATCGCGGATGTGCACTCGGAACAGCTCATGATTTTTTATTGCAATAACACCAGCTGCAAGCGGTACGGAAAGCGCTGCGCGCACTGTCATAATCTGCAAGGAAGAAAAGCCAGCTGCAGTGAGTGACCTGATGAATATACTGATTATGCCCCACATCATGCCGGCGGCGATGACGCAGATTGCATAGAAAGATTTTTTCATATACGAATACCAAACAGAAAATTCATTTGGAAGCTTCAGGCTGTTCAGCCGGAACAGAAACTGTTACTTTTGTTCCGTATCCCGGCTTGCTTTCTATCGTAAGCGTTCCGCCGCACATCCATGAAAGGCGCGTCCGTATGTTTTCGAGACTGCCCTCTTGTTTTGCTTTTCCTGTTTCATCAGGCAGCGTGAGATGTTCGGACAAACGTGTTACATCAAATCCAACGCCGTCGTCAGTTACAGTCACAAAACAGCGTCCGTCCTTTTCGTACGAATGAAGAACAATTACGCCGCCCTGTTTTTCAAAGAGACCGTGTTTCACCGCGTTTGCAACAATCGGCTGCAGCGTAAGAGGCGCCAGTTTAAATTCTGTGCATTCAATTTTATAGCTGATGCTTATTTTTGGAAAACGATACACTTCTATCGACATGTAATTCTTAACATTTTCAAGCTCAGCCTCAAAAGGAACAGGCTCTTTTACTGTTAGAGAATCAATACTCGCGCGAAGACATCCGGCAAAATGAATAACAGCTTTCGATGCGTCTTCGGGATTTGTATCACACAAATAAATAATAGTGTTAAGCGCATTAAAAAGAAAATGCGGCCGCAGCTGATTTTTCATGAGAGCAACATCTTTTTCCACAAGCTCATACTTGCTTCGCTCAACAAGAACCTGCTGAGAAGTTTCAAATTCAGACTGGAGTTTAAAATAAAGAATAACAAGAGACAGCGCAAAAAGCTGCCATATAAGCGTAAGACCGTATACAAATATCTGACAGATAAAACCAACAACAGGCAGAATCATAAGAATGATAACAACCAAGTCATGTTTCTTTTCGTCTGCAGTTTTATCTTTACATAATTTGTATATAACGACAGTCAATGCCGCTATGATATAAATAACATAGCCAATCGTATTTACAAAATAACAATTTCCGCGATGGTATATATTGCATGAATCAATATGATAAATGCCGCCTAAAAACAGATTGGCAATAACAAGGATTGATTCAACTGCAGCCGGCAGTATGCACACATACATTATTTTTTTGTTGAGTTTATGATTCCTAAAAACCCATGAAGCCGAATACCAGACCCAAAGGTAACAAATCCAAATTGAAAATAAAAAAGAAATAAACGTTGCCGTATGATTGATGATTTTTGCCGCAAATGACTGCTGTCCGTTAAAAACCCAGGCAAATGCATCCAGAACAAGCACAATAGCAGTCGCATTGCACATCATGTTAAATAGTTTTTTGCTTTTATCAGCTTTTATCGAATGAGCACTACGAAAACACACTATCCACAAAACTGCAGCACAGATAAAATTTAATTCAAAATACAAAATATTTGACATCATATATTTATACGTGTCAGTATACGCCGGAAAAACCATCACCGCAATTACACCCTAAAAAAAACCCCTGCAGCTAAGGAGGATAACCACAAACTGCAGGGGCAAAAAGAGAAGGATATGTTTTAACAGAACCGTGTGTGCGGGCGATTCCGTTAAACGATGGCTAATTTATACCATAATCATCTTAACAGAACTTAACGAATCTGAAATTCTGCTTTATAATGAGATTATCTTAAAAAGTGAGGCTTTTTCAGTATGTTTAACGCAATTTTCGTCGATGACGAACCGCTGGCAGCACTTGCATTTTCCAAAGCCGCATCATCTGAAAAAAGGCTTCACATCCTCCAGACATTCACTTCGTCAAATGAAGCGCTCTCCTTTATAATGGAATGCCATAGAAACAGCACACTTTCTGTCGATATCATCTTCACTGATATAGAAATGCCTGTTATGAACGGTATTTCCTTTGCGGAAAAAGCACAGGAACTATTCCCTTCTGTAGAAATTGTATTCATCACTGCTTATGAACAGTACATGCTCCAGGCGTTCAAGCTTTATGCTTCCGGTTACCTTCTTAAGCCGATTAAGCCGGCTGATATTACATCTCTGGTTGACCATACAGAACAAAAACGACAGCTGCTTGCCGCAAAAAAAGCAGCGCAGACAGCAAAAAAGCTGACTGTCCAATGCTTCGGCACGCTCCAGATTCCTATGAAGCTCCGGACGGAAAAGGCACTTCAGCTCCTCGTCCTTCTGATTAAGGAATACGGCAGACCAATAGAAAAAACAGAAATCTGCACGCAGCTCTGGCCCGACTTTGACCTCGAAAAATCAGTGAACAACTTTTACGTAACGTGCAGCTATCTAAAAAAGACACTCTTTGAGGAAGGATACGGCGAAGTTATTGTCAGGGAAGGAAACTGCTATTCAATCCCAACATCAAATCTCAACTGCGACTACTATGCTTTTAAAAAGACAGAGGCAGAGTCATTCATCGCCGACACAGCGACACTCGAACATACCGCCGCGCTTTACAAAACAGGATTCTGCGCAGACAAAACATGGGAATTCCTTGAAGACGAACAGAACGAATGCCGCGCTTCCTATATAAAACTGCTGTACAGGCTGGCAGATCTTTATACGGAAGAAAACAATTCTTTGAAAACACAGGAAATCCTCAAATCGATTCTAAAAACTGATGTCTTTGAGGAAAACGCATTCAATAAGCTCAAAAAACTGTATGCATTGAATCACAACGACAAAGCGCTCAAAGACCTCGAAAAATCGTATCAGAAAAAACTCGACGAAGAATACTAACTCTCTGTTCTGTATCAAGTTGACTCAACATTTTCTCAGCAAAAACGCACCAGTGTGTCAAAATTACTCACATATATAGCGTCTTTTTTACCCACTTGTGTCATTATGAAAACGCCCCGCGCAAACAATCATCTTACTGACCTTTTTATCGCCTTTTCTGCGCACGTTTATGCCGAATTTCCGCATTTTTCCCCTTTTTTTAAACTTGGCACGGTTTTTGCTTATTACTAAGTGTAGGCCGTAAGGCTTACGGAACTTAGTACAAAAGCTGCATGGGTTTAACCCGGCGGCACAAGGAGATACGATATGAACGAATTATCACTTTTCAACAATTTCTTTGATGATGCATTGAGCGATTCACTCCCTGATTTCAATTTCGCTCACAACTTCAACATGCCGAAAGTCGACGTGAAAGAAGACAAAGATGCTTACACAATGGTAATGGATCTGCCTGGAATGAGCGAGAAAGATGTGAACATCGAGCTTGATCACAATGTACTCACCGTCTCTTCTCATCACGAAGACAAAAAAGAAGAGAAGAACGATAAGAATGACAAGAAAGATGAAGGCAAATGGCTCATCCGCGAACGCCGCGTAAGCGAGTTCAGCCGCCGCTTTACACTGCCCGATGATGTGAACGGCGAGAATGTTGCTGCTTCCTTCAAGAACGGTGTGCTCACGGTAAACATCCCGCGCAAAGCACTCGCCGCTCCGAAAAGAATCGCAATCACCGCTGCGTAAGGAACGCAGAAAGATTGCAATCAGCGGCGGAAGTTCTGCCGCTGAGCTTATCTTCATAAAAGGAAATGGATCGTCTCCGCCCGATTAGCAGACGGAATCTAACCTCTATAACCGGCACGCCGAAAGATGTGCCGGTTATTTTTTTGTCAAAAATCCTTCAATATAATGCTGCACTAGCTTCACCAACAATCATGCTGTATACTGTAAAAAATAAAATTTTAGCCGGAGAACTTTACTGTGCAACTCATAATGTATCAATATCTGGAAGTAAATTTTATCGGTATCATCCTGCTTTTAATAATGTATCTTTATATGCACAAATGTCGCGCATACGAAGAAAAGCGGGAGCAGAAATATTTCCAGACAATGCTCGCAGTCAATGCTCTTATTCTTTTCTTCGACAACTGTATTTATATACTCCGCGGACACTCCGCAAAACCGTTTATCATTATTAATCATGCAGTCTGCTGTTCTTATTTTATACTGCACATATGGTTCTGCTATTACTGGATAAAGTACGTGATTGCGCGCCTCTATCCGCGCCATAAACAGACACTAAACGAAAAAATTCTGCTCGCGCTTCCCGCTGTTCTCCATACGCTGTTCGTACTCACCAGTCCTTCAACAGGATTCGTCTATTCGCTTTCTTCAGACAACAGATATCATCGCGGACCGTTCATGTGGGTCACAATTGCAGTAGCATTCTTATACTGCATCATCAATTCATTGATTATTGTTTTTCAAATAAAGCATCCGTCGATGAGCAGAAAATTCGGAACATACATGACTCTGCTTCTTTTTCCGGCGCCAGCAATTATTGGAAATATCCTGCAGCTTAGATTCTACGGACTTTCGATAACATGGATATGCATGGCAATTACACTTCTTATTCTCTTTGTCGATTTGCAGACAGAACTCCTTTCGCGCGATGAACTTACCGGACTGTTCAACCGCAGACAAATGAACACACAGCTCGCTTGGGAAGTAGAGCACCTTCGCCATTCAACAGATTTCCTTTTTGTCGCAATGATAGACATAGATTCTTTTAAGCGGATTAATGACCGCTTCGGCCATTTAATCGGAGACGATGCTCTTGCAGCTGTAAGCAGCATTCTTAAAAGAAGCAGCCGCAAAAATGACTTCATAAGCAGATTCGGCGGCGATGAATTTTTGCTCACCGGTCATATAAAAGATGAAGCCGATGTTTTTATCGTAGTGCAGCGAATAAAAGAATCGGTGACAGAAATGAACAGCACAGGCCGCTTGCCGTGCACTTTGTCGTTAAGCATAGGAACAGCAGTATTCAGCAAAAGCAGCAATGTTTCGATGGACTCTATCCTTGACGAAGCAGACAAGCACATGTACGAAATTAAGAAAACAAACCAGTAAAAAAAATCAATGATATTTATATAAATGTTTCTTCCAATATCTGTTTTGTTTTCTTCCAGTCAGGCACGAATAATTCCAATGATTCATAAAATGACCTGCTGTGGTCCGCATGTACAAGATGGCACAGTTCATGATACACCACCTGCTCGATACAGTACGGTTCGGCGCAGATGAGCAGTGTGTTGAGCGTCATGTGTGCAGCAGAATTCCTACCGCGCGGCTGCGACAGACTTCCCCAGCGTGTCTTCATGGTGCGCAGATGCAACTCCGGCTTTTGTGCTTTGGGATACTGTGCGTGAAATTTGTTCCAACATTTTTCTAACATTTCTGAAAACACTTCCAGTGCCTGCTGATGCTGCCACGCTTCAATTTTTTTCTGCACACTGCGCACTTTCTGCGGATCAGGTAGCGCGCTTTTTATCTGCACGATAATGTAAGCACCTTCAATCGACACCGCTTTCTGATTTTCCGGCACAATCCTCAGCGTATACGGTCTGCCCAGATATTTGATTGTCTCGCCCGCAACATACGCGTGGTGTACTGGAATCGTAGTGATCGGTGCTGATGACGTAATCCGTTTCTGAATCCAGCGCTCGTGATTTGCAACAACTTCGTCGATTCTCTGCTGCGGTGCAAAAAGCGGTGCGCGCACTTCAACGGTGCGGTCGGGAAGAACAGAAATCTGAATCGTCGTGCGCGGACTTCGGATAAGCAGATAGTCTGTCATCAGTGATTCCGCCGTTTCTTTTCTACGGAAAAGACTTTTTCTATAATCACGTCCATCTTTGCGGGCGGTACCGTGATTCCTTTTTTGTCGCGCAGTACATCGTAAAAGTAGTCATCCATTTCGTTCTTCACTTCGTTGATGCTGTTTTCGTCAGACCAGAAATTCACTTTGCTGTTTTTTGCAAACAGTTCGTCAAAGGCGACGGCACATTCCGCGCCGGCTGCACGCACCTGTTCCGCGTCAATGCCCAGTTCCGTGAATACCGGATGAATCACGCCGTAGCATGCAATCGCGTTGTCGTTGTGCTGCACCGCTTCCGGAATATCGTCGTGTTCGCGCGCGTCGAGTTTGCGCTTCATCTCTTTTATCTGCGAAAGATACTCAAGGTCGGAAATATGCTTTTGACGGTACGCGTCAATCACCTGCTGAATGAGCACGGAAAACTTCGTGTAAAACGCGGGGTCTTCGTCCATGTTCTCGCTCACAGTCTGCTTTGCCATGAATGCAATGCGGTCAGCCTGTGCCGCTTTTGAAACGCCAAACGATTCGTCTTCCTGCGCAACAAGCATAGTGCGTCCGCCGTCATTGATGATATACGCCGGTTCATTGAGCTGCGTCACCGTGTCTGCATGGATATGCGTATCGAGCAGCTTTTTAATTTTCGGTTCGTAGTCGCGGTAGTCGATTGTCTCGGCATAGCGGTACTGCACTGATGCGCGCAGTTTTGTAAAACGGTTTGCCGCTGATTTGTACCGCGCAATGTCGGCAGAAGAAGTCTGCGCAAGGAATTGTTCCGATGACAGCGCGATTGCAAGAGTCTTTGTGTAATCACGGAGCCGTTCATAGAATTCTTCGCGCAGTTTTTCATCGGCAAGCAGCTCTTCGTATGATTCCTCATCATCCTTGTTCTGCACCGTCTTGAACACGCCGAGCAGGTCAGCATATTTCTGCGGCAGCGTATCGGTCACTGCCTGTATGCCGGTAAGCGAACCCGTCAGGTCAGCTTCATCAAAGCCGGCAAGTGCATCGTAGCTGGTGAGCGCCTTGTCAAGATTTTCAAGCACGTCGGCATAGTCAATGATATAGCCGAAGTCCTTCCCGTCAGCAAGCCGGTTCACGCGGGCAATCGCCTGCAGCAGCGTGTGCTCTTTGAGCGGGCGGCAGAGGTACAGCACCGTATCAACGTCGGCATCAAATCCGGTGAGCAGCTTATCAACCACAATAATAATTTCCGGCGTTTCGTTTTTGATGTACGAATCAACGAGCTGCTTGTTGTATTCTTTTTCGTTTCCGTACTTGGCCATCATCTTCTTCCAGAATGCGTTCACCGGCTCGCTCGGATCTTCAAGCATGTCAGTATACGCATCGCGGGTGTCGGGAGACGAAATGAGCACGTCTGTGGAAACTTCACCGAACTCATCGAAGAATTCCTTGAACCGGATTGCCGTCTTTTTATCTGCCGCAACAAGCTGCGCCTTGAATCCTTTTCCCTGCCAGTTGTTCTTGTAATGCTCGTTGATGTCGAACGCGCGCATGTAAATCACCTGATCAGCTTTCTGCAGCATGTCGGCACGCGCATATTTCTTCTTCAAGTCCGCTTTCTGACTGTCGGTAAGATTTTCCGTATGGCGCTCGAACCATAAGTCAATCGCTTCTTTGTTCTGCGTCAGATTCACGAGCCGGCCTTCGTACAGGAGCGGCACAACAGCTTTATCCGCAACAGCCTGCGAAATCGTATACACCGGACGGATAAGCCCGCCGAATTTTGCAAAGCTGTTCTTTTCTTTTTTCATAAGCGGTGTTCCCGTAAAGCCGATATAACACGCCTTTGGAAACATCTGCCGCATCTTTGCCGCAAAACTGCCGAACTGCGTACGGTGGCTTTCATCAACAAGCACAAAAATGTCGGGAGAGTCGTCGTGAAAGTTCCGGTCGTTCGCCGCCTTTTCAAATTTGTTAATAATTGTAGTGATGACAGAAGCCTTGTCTTCTGCAACAAGGTCATGCAGATTCTGCCCCGACGTAGCCCGCTGCGGAATAATGCCGCAGTGCGCAAACACTTTGCCCAGCTGATCGTCAAGCTGATCGCGGTCAGTCACGAGCACAATGCGCGGAGAAGGAATATCGGTACAAAACGCAAGATTCTTTGCAATCATCACCATCGTAAGCGACTTGCCCGATCCCTGCGTATGCCACACGATGCCGCCCTCGCGCGCACCGTCCGCAGTATAGTGATGAACGCGCTCTATCGTTGACTTTGTGACAAAGTACTGCTGATAGCGCGCTATCTTTTTATCACCGCCATCGAACAACGTATACCCGCGTATCAGTTCAAGAAAGCGCTCCGGCCGGCAGAGTGAAAACAGCGTCCGGTCCTGTTCAGTCGGTGTCCGTTCCGCGCACGACGGAATATCACTCACCCTGATTTCAAGACTTTCCGCAGCAGCATGCGCATCATCAGCAGAAAAATCAGTCTGAACCGCTTTTAAAAGCGCACTGTCATACGAACGCTGCTCGTCTTTTCCTTCGCACAGTTCCTTCCACACGCTCCAGAATTTATTAACCGTGCCCACCGTCGCATACTTCGCCTCGTTCTTGTTTACTGCAAACAGAATCTGCGCATACACGAACAGATGCGGAATATATTCTTCGTTCTGATTGCGGATATTCTGCGTCTGCGCCTGCATTACCGCTTCCGACGGTGCCTTGCATTCAATCACCCCGAGCGGAATTCCGTTCACAAACAGCACGATGTCAGGCCGAGCCGTCTGCGTGCTCCGCGTGCGCTCGACAGAAAACTCCGGCACCGCATACAGCACATTACGCCCCGGGTTCTTCCAGTCGATATAATTAAGCGTAAAACTTTTGCTGAACCCGTTGATTGTCTGCGCTTCCGCCGTCCCCATGATGAGCAGATCTGTCATGTTCTGATTCGTCGTCAGCAGCCCGTCATACTTATACGACTTGAGCTTCTGCACTGCGTCCTGAATCGCCGACGCCGCAAACTCATACTCTTCGCCCTGAAAGTTGATGCGGTTTATTTTCATAAGCTGCGCCGTGAGCGTATCTTCAAGCAGCACCACCGATGCCCGCCCGCGCCGTTCAGCGTTTGCCTGTGCCGGTGTCATGATGTGCCACCCGAGCGATGCAAGCAGCTGCAGCGCGGGGAGCTGAGAAAGCTGTTTTTCTGTGGTGGAGAAAGTGAGGTCAAACATGGGCGGACTCCTTATGGAATGAATCTGATACTTGCCAATACCCGCCCTTGTCAGGACCAACACGGGTAAGGAATTTGCGTTCTTGCAATTTTTTTAAATTATATTTAATGCCATCTTCTGTGCTGCCAGAAATATGTTCAGCAAGTTCTGCACGAGAGGCTTCTGGGTTGTCACATAAATAGTTAAGAATCATTTGCTGCACTTTGGTCAATTTCTGGGTAGTTTTCTGGGTAGTTTTCTGGGTAGTTTTCTGGGTAGTTTCACTGACAATAGTTTGATTCTTTTCACTATCCTTACTTGTCCGCCAGAAAATCGTCTTACACATATCGATATGATTTTCAAAGTCTACATCAAATCCTGTAAGCTCTTTCCATGAAAGCATTTTATCAAAACCATAACCTGCATTTTCACAAAGTTTTGCAAGTCTGAATAAATGTGCGATAACAGGATTGCGGGGAATTGTGATATCGACTTTAATCAATTCATCGACGGAGCGTGGAAAACAACCAGGATTTTCAAATTCAATCCGATTATTAAACACACGGATTCTTGATTTCATCGGACTGAAATAATCGGCATGCATAAGCATGTTAACAAGAGCTTCTCGAAGCACTTCCAGCTGAGGACTTTTTTCGTGACCCACTCCCATTTCATCTATGTGATACGTACTGTTTACATAAATACGAAGTCGTTGCATCATTACAAAATAATATTCCAAGAGATTTTCCTGTTCATCAATTCTATATGTATATCGTGTTTCCGCATTTTTGTAAGACGTTCCAGGAATTTCAAGAAAATCAAGATGAAAATCTGAAAAATATTTAACAATTACCTGTTGTTTTCCAAGAACAAGCAGACCGCCGTATGTTAATTGTCCGTTCTTTACAATTTCAAGTTTACGGTTAAAGTCATCATCACTCAGTTTATTATATTGAAGCGAATTATTTATTTCCTGAAGATACTTTCTGTATCTTTTATACGTTAATTCATTCAAATCATTTTCTGTAGTGCCCGGAATAGATTTTGAAGACATAGTTCCAAATGCTTGGTCACGAAACATTGCGTTGATTTCACTCTCTGTTGCATGCTGATCGCCACTTCCAGAGCGTATAAAAGTATTTTTAAGTGAATTGAAATAGACTGGTTTATGTTCCGAAAGATGTACATAAAATGCAAGCACCGTCTTACCGTTTAAATGATACTGTGTACAGTCAACGATGACTGGTATATTAAACTTGTCTTTACTTCGCAGAGCAGTAGTGAAATCCTGTTCTATTTTTTCTACCTTGTTCACTCCTATAATTTCAAAATCACCTTGTTGTTTTGTTCCATGCTGTTCTACTCCTAATATAATCCATCCACCTGCAGTATTGGCAAACGCAGATACCGTTTCCCAAATATTTTTTGGTAATTCATTCTGAGCAGATTTTACTTCAAAATCACTCCATTCTATCTCGGAAAGATGTGACAGTAATTCTTCTGTAGTCATATTTATACTTCCTATTTATTTGTCGTCGTTTTCATTATTTTATTCTCCACTGCCCCGTGAGCAGTTTCTGCATAAGTCCCTGTTTCTGGAGTTTGTATTGCCCAATAAGTTCTTCCATTATATTTATTTCATTTTGATAACAATTTAATATCTCAGCAATTTCTTTTTGTCTTTCATACGATGGATAAAATAAATCTTTATCCGTCAGAATAGAAAAATGACGCATATATCCTTCTGCGGCAATTGGATTTGCTAATAAATAATGATAGAAATAAAACGGATTTAATAATGGTGAAATAGACATTATTTTTATTCCATCAGCTCCCTGTGCAAAAGGTACATCTACGATTTTAACTTTACAAGTATGATCACCAAATATTACCAATGGCATTCCTTCATTTACTACATATTCTGCATTATCTGTCCATCCATCTATATCAGCTTTTGATTGATCAATTATTGGATATTTACCGTTTAATTGATACTCATCTTTCTCTATTTTATAAGGAGGAGTAATAAGTTTAATAACATCTTTAATCTTAACTTTTGTCCAATTCTCTTTTTCACTTGGTAAGGTAATCAATTGCTGTTGAACAAATTTAAATACTTCTTCTTTCTTCGCAATCAGCAGTTCCATCTTCTCAACCATATTGTCCCAGACGGAAAGCATCTCTGCAATTGCTTTCTGCTCTGCAAGAGGTGGCATTATTATATTAATTGTCCTAATGATTTCACCACTAAGATTTTGCTGTCCGCCAGTATTACTAAGTTTTCGTATATCATCATAATTATTTAATAATAGTTGATACAGAAAATTTGTATCTGTATTCTTATTATTTTGTATAGCTGCACAAGCCTGATTTGTTGTTGCATCTACATCAAGAATTCCGATTTGCCCTCTTGTTTTTCCCTGACCATACATAGCCATAAGAATTGTTCCTTTAGGAATTATTTTCAATGATGAATTTTCAAATCCTTTTTTTGTAATATATTCATCTATTGAGTTTTTCGATATATGACAATTCTGAATTTGCGTTGTCTTTACCCACGGAATATCACCACCCCAGTATTCCGGTTTATCACGAGAAGGTGTACTTCCAGAAGTTATTTCCGCAATATCTCCGAGTTTTACTTCTTTCCATCCATCAGGCACATTAGTTTGTTTCATCTTGTCTTCTTCCCTTACGCCGTTACCCCGAGCGTCTTCATCGTCTCCGCCACCGGCAGTTCCAGACGACTGAACGCAAATACTTTTGTCCCTAGATCCTTGAGCGATGCACCTATATGATACAGTTCCTTTTCATCGATAATTAAAAACCGGTCATGGAACGCGGCAACGGTACGCACTTCCACCGGATTATACTGCGCGTTGTGTTTCTGCACGTCGAGCGCAAACTGCTTTGAAACAGTCTTTGTATATACAACCGCTTTTACGCCTGACTTGCGCTTGTCCATCATGGTGAATACAGAATCGTCAACGTAATTGTCTATGAGAACAAGTGATTTCTTTGCGCTTTTTATCAGGCCGGAAGCAAACTCGTATGCATCGTAAATCTGACCGTCGCTGAAAATGCCCTGCTTTGGCAGCTCCGGCCCCGCAAGCGCTTTGAACACTTTGTCGAATTTGCCGTCAATTTCAAGTTTGTCGGCAGTCTGTCTGCTTTCAATTCTGTCCTGCTTGTCTTCAAGCCGCTCAACACGGTCATACAGCGAACCGCTTATGGAAAGGACGTGTCGCATTTCCACAAATGCATTTATGATACTCACGCTAACGCGGACGGCTATTTCGCTGTGGAGAACGGAGGAAAGCATGGCGACGCCCTGTTCGGTGTACGCAAAAGGCAAATACTTAAGATTAGTGCCTCGACCATTGTTCAAGGTCACAAATTGTGACCTTGAACAAATCTCAAAATATTCATCCTCACTGAGCTTAAAGCAGAATTCTTCTGGAAACCGGGCTTCATTACGCTTCATTGCCTGATTTAGTACTTTTGTCTCCACTCCGTAGAGTTCCGCTAAGTCTCTATCAAGCATAATCTGCACGCCGCGACCCGTATATATACGAGTTTTGATTGAGTCGCTTACGATACGTGAAATATCCGTTCCCACAACATTCTCCTCTTAAACTTGAAGTCACAAATTGTGACCTCAAATTATTATCAGCACACTCTTAAGGTCGCAATTTGCGACCTTAAGAGTCAATGTCAAAACATTCAAGATCGCAAATTGCGACCTTGAACAAATCTTAAACAATTCACTTCCGCTGAATCTTCGCGAGTTTTTCCTTCATCTGTTTGCGGATGCCCGTCAGCTCTGTCTCCAGGCGGTCAATGTCCTGCTGAACGGCATCAATGTCGATTTCCGGCTCCTCTTCGTATGTGTCCACATAGCGCGGAATGTTCAGATTGAATTCGTTGTCGCGCAGTTCCTTGAAAGGTACCTTGCGGCTGTACTTGTCAACATTTTTGCGGGTGCGATATGTCTTGAGGATTTTTTCCAGCTGATCGGGCGAAAGAGTATTCTGCTTTTTTCCCTGAATGAATTCGTGCGATGCGTCTATGAACATGACATCTGTTTCTTTTTCACGGGCGCCGCCTTTTTCGCGCGACTTGTCGAATACGAGGATTGCAACGGGAATGCCGGTAGTGGGAAAGAGGTTTGCAGGCAGACCGATGACAGCGTCAAGAATGTTCTCCTCGATCATCGCCTGTCTGATGGCAAGCTCCGAACCACCGCGGAACAGAACACCGTGCGGCACGACGACGGCGACGCGTCCTTTTTGCGGTTTTGCGGTTTCGACCATGTGCGTAATAAATGCCCAGTCGCCTTTGCTCTTTGGGGGAATGCCGCGGGTAAAGCGACGGTACTGGTCTTTTTCCGCATTCTCCGCGCCCCATTTATCAAGGCTAAACGGCGGATTTGCCACGACAATATCAAACTGCATAAGACTGTCGCCGGAAACAAGCAGCGGGTTGTTGAGCGTATCGCCCCATTCAATGCGCGCAGAATCGAAGCTGTGCAGGAACATGTTCATGCGGCAGAGCGCCCACGTGCTTCCGTTCGTTTCCTGCCCGAAGAGCGCAACATTGCCGCTCGGTATCTGATGTGCCGCCTGTATGAGCAGTCCGCCCGAACCGCATGCAGGATCGCACACCGTGTTTCCCTCCTGCGGATTCGCAAGCTTTGCAACCAGTTCCGTCACCATGAGCGGCGTAAAGAACTCGCCCGCTTTTTTTCCTGAGTCTGACGCGAATCGTTCTATTAAATAGATGTACGTGTTGCCGATGATGTCTTCAGAAACGCGACTCGGCTTCATGCACAGTTTGTCTGAATCAAAGTCTTCGAGCAACTGCTTAAGACGGCGGTTGCGGTCCTTTGTCTTGCCCAGATTCGCCTCGCTGTTGAAGTCAATGTTTCGGAACACGCCGGCAAGTTTCGCGCGGTTTGCTTCTTCAATATGTTCAAGCGTAATGTTAATCAGTTCGCCGATATTCGGACGGTCGCGTCGGTCATACAGGCTGTAGAACGATGCAGTGAACGTATCAACAACTCTGCGCTTCTTTGTCTTCTTGTCCTTTTCGTACTCGTCTGTTTCTTCGGTAATGGTGATTACCGGCAGCACGAACCGCTCACGCTCAAGCTTTCTGCGGATGCGTTCGTCATCATCACCGTACTCTTTTTTGTATTCATCATAGTGATCCTGCCAGATGTCCGAAATGTAGCGGAGAAACAGGATGACGAGGATGTAGTCCTTATACTGTGCGGGATCAACTACTCCGCGGAATGTGTCGCACGCCGCCCACGCCGCCGCATTGATGTCGCGCTGGTCAATTGCCCCGGAATTAGTCTGCTTCGCGTCTTCATAGGCACGCTCCGTCTTTTTATCAGTCTTTTTTTCTGCTGCACCAGTCGTTTGTTTTTTCGTTTTAGTCATTGGAATCTCCTTCAATATGTGCCTGTCTGAGCAGCACTGCTTCTATATACGTCTTTCGTTTTTCATTCAGTTCAATCTGAATCTGCTGTTCGCGTTCAGACAGTTTTGCAATTTCCGCAATCTGCTCCTGTACGGCAAGCGGCGGAACTTCAACCGGCAGTTCGGAAAGTTCCTGCGACTTCACCATGTTCACCGACGTGCCTGTCTGCCGCTCAGTAAAAAACCGCTGCGCCGGCCGGGAAGCAATGTACCACGTCAGGTAGCCGGGATTCACCAGAGCGGTATCTTTTATTCTGATGCGGAAGAAGGGAGCTGCCAGAATGACATCAGCGGCATCTTCTTCCATGAGCGCCGCCGTCGTACGCAGTCCGCGCGAACGGAACACGAGATCACCTTTGTGCAGCGCATACGGTTCTGTTTCTGCAAGCAGACGCACCCGTATTGCCGTTTCAAACGCGACCCTGTTCTGTGAGGTAAGATCATTAAGCTGGACAACACGCACATTTCCCTTCGCGTCATATTCAAGACGTTCCCGGAAAGCGTAACCCGCTCGTATGTCGGCTATGTCTCGTAATTTTTTCATGCAATAACTCTGTTACTATATTACAATAGTTTTAGACCAAAAACAAGTCAAATTCATTGCCGGCATAATGGAATTACCGCAAAATTCTTGTTTTTGTGACAAATCTCCCCAAACACGCTATAGTGTTTCCGAACTTCGTTCTAAATAGAGGACAGCTGTGGATAAAGAAACAGAAGACCGTTTGGTCGCAGTCGAAACAAAACTCGCATTCATGGAAGACTTCGTAAACAAGCTTCAGGATTTCTGTACCGAACAGACGCAAGAAATCGAACGCATGCGCCAGGAAAATCAGCTGCTTTCGGGCAAATTCCGCGAGCTTCAGGACAGTCTTGAGGATATCCCGAACCGCAAGCCCCCGCACTACTAGACTCAGGAAACACTATGGCAAAAGCAAGTACAGAATACAAACGCGAACATAAAGCCGACTTCGGCCACGAAAAAATTGAGATTCTCTTTGAAGACCAGTGGATTGTTGTTATCAACAAACCTACAGGAATGCTGAGCGTTCCGTATCCGGGAAGCCACGCGCGCACGGCAATCGATGTTCTCGAAGACATGATGCGCAAAAATGGAACTGCTAATGCCCACCACAAGCCGTATGTTGTTCATCGCCTCGACCGCGACACAAGCGGCGTTATGATGTTTGCGCTTTCAGAACAGGCGCAGAAAAAAATCATGGACACATGGCAGACAATGGTTACCGAGCGTCTGTATCACGCTGTCGCCGAAAATCCCGATGTATTTTCTAAAAACTCGCGCGACGGATTCAAACCGCTTCCCGACAGCGGGCTCATCGATGATCCTCTCGCATTCAATGCGCACAACATCGGCTTCGTTCCCAAAAAGGGCGACAAGCCTTCCGACGACGCGCCGCGTATGAGTGCAAGCAGCGCACGCGAAGAATCAATTTACGAAAAGCACATCACCGGCCGCGGTGAAAACAGAGAATTTAAAACAGTCGAAGCGCGCACACATTTCCGTGTAATCAGACGCGGACCAACGCACACGCTTTTCGAGCTAAGCCTCGACACCGGAAAGAAAAACCAAATCCGCGCGCACCTGGCATCAAAAGGATATCCGCTTGCCGGCGATGAAAATTACCGCGCGCATACTGACCCGTTCCACCGCCTTGCGCTTCACGCGCGCACACTCGAATTCGTTCATCCGTTTACAGGAAAGAAAATGAGCTTCGTTCAGCCCGAGCCAAGCGAATGGCTTGAGTATGTAGAAAAGGGCGACGAACACCCGGCAGTTCCTGTCTGGCAAAAAGATTTCGTTTCTAAAAAAGAAAATTTCTCGTCGCACGAATCTTTCCGCGGCGGCAGAACGTCCCGCAGCGCATACGGCGAAGAACACAAAACAAGCGGACGGAGATTCGACGATCCTGAAGAAAAAATAATGCCTGATTCACTTGGTCAGAAACGTCTTTCGCGCAAAGATAAAGTACACATGAATTTTATCGAACAGGGAAAAGCGAGAAGAAATAAATAAGGAGGGGCAAAGGCCCCTGCGCTCCAAAGTCCTCGCTCACTTCGTTCGTTCCGGTCTTTTCCGCTACCCCCGCATTATTAATTCTGGTCGCACGGGCTTTTGTAGTCTTCCGGATTAACCGGCGACTTGCCGAGCGTGTGCGGCGCAATATATCCGCAGCCGCCGGCGTGAGAACTTACGTCGCTGTATCCTTTAAAAAAGGATTTAAGTTTCTTAATAAACGATTTGATATCTGCCATGCTCGCCTCCCGCAGAGAACTGCTGCTTTGATATTTAAAAGTATCAGCCAGTTTTGCTGTACAGTCAATAAGCGTAAACGGCGTCATTGCGTAATCGCACGGAACAAGTGTTGACGCAAGCGCATGGGCAAGCGAGCCTTGAACAGCGGCGGCGAGCGACAAAGGCATCATTTCTTTTTCTGGCAGCACCGCCGCTTCATTCTTCACCGAATACTGGGCAAGAAGCGAACATATAAGCCCGGAAAGCACGTCTCCAGATCCTGCCTTTGCAAGACACGGCATGCCAAACGGATTAATAAGTATTGTCTGATTCATTCCTATTACCGGATTTGCTCCCTTAACAAGAAGAACAACTCCTGGAAACAGTTCGCAAAATTTCTTAACAAGATCGATACGTTTGCTTACACAATCTGCCACAGAATAATCGCCAAGTCCGGCAAGACTAAGCAGCGACTGAAATTCTTTTGGATGCGGCGTAAGAACAACACGTGCATCAATTATTTTTTTTGTTTCATCATCACACTTATTTTTTTCTATTTTTGTCCGATTCTTCTGCGACTGCTGTGATTGCTGTACCCGTTCCGCTACAAAATTAATAATTTCTTTATTATAAAAAACATCAGCGTCGAGTACACACGGAATTTCCGGATGCGCTTCAAGCCATGCAAAATAAGGCGCTGCGTCATCGATTGTGCGGCCAAGTCCCATGCCAAGCGCAACAGACGCTGTATTTGCAGACATTTGCTCAGACATCATGAGTTCAGGAAGCGCAATACTGTTTCCTGCTGTATCGGAAATCACCGGCATGTGCAGTTCATGCTCAGTACGCTCTGCGTCACCTTTTGATGCGTGAGTATCTTTACCTGCACATATGTCCAGCGCAATGTGTGCGTCGTCCGCATGTGTTATTTCAGCGCCGCGCAGATGCACAAGCGTCACAAGTCCCGCACCATAACGAAGCGCGGCGCTCCCTGCAATCACTGCAGCTCCGCCTTTGTCTCCGCGCGCTATTACCGCGTGACCGAATGTACCTTTATTAACAATTTTCTTTGTGCGGTGCGGAAGGAGCAAATCTTTTTCTTCTAAAACAAAAGCGCATGGAGCACCGGCATTATCATTTTGTTTATCACCGCACGGCGCAGAATTTTCAAACTGATCGCGGGTCACTCCTAAATCTGCACAGCTTATTTCTCCGCAGATATCTTTCGCTTCGTCACTATAAAGAGAAGCTTTTAATGCACCCATCGTCACCGTAAAATCTGCATTGAACGATGACTTGTCAGCCGTTCCGTCTGCAGCTAATCCTGTCGGCACATCGCACGTAATGCGCACACAATCAATCTTATTCACATGATTCATAAGACACGCTGTATTTTCATCAAGGATTCCGTGAAAACCCGCGCCAAAAACACAGTCTATAACTACAGAACAACACTCGCATTCATCAGGCAGTATGTTTTCAGAAAGTGAATTTGTTATTTCTCGCTTGTAAAACTGCACGCCGCTTTTTTCCGCACGCGCCGCTTCCTCGATGCACATTACACTCTTAGGCTCAGCAGCTTGAAACACTACCGGAATTATTTTTTTATCAGTATTGTTGTCTGCAATGCGGCTCGCGAGCGCATACCCGTCACCGCCGTTATTTCCTGAACCGCAGAGAATTAAAACCTCAAACTTTTTTTTACTGATTCTGCCGTCATCAATTGAAGCTATTATTTCATACACTTTTTTCTCAAGAGCAGCGGCTGCCTGTTCCATCATACTTTTTTCAGTCAGATTAAATTTATTTCTTGCAGCTGCATCAAGGACACGTGTATCAAAAAAAAGCTTTTTCATACAAAAAATATAGCATTAAGTTTTCGTGCGTGCTATAGTACGGCCGTTGTGTGCAACTAATATATTAGTTGCGAGGCATATATGCGCACTTTAAAACTCCGTTCTTTTCTCTCTTTCATGGCACTTATTCTTTGCTCGCCCGTTATTCTTTCGTGCTGTACAACAGAAACAAGCAGCAATGACACCACAGACAATTCTGTTGCAAATCCTTCCGATTACCGGGAATCAATGCGTACCTTTATCATCGGTCTTTCTGAATATGCAAAATCGCAGAAAAACAATTTTATAGTAATCCCGCAGAACGGGCAGGAAGTTGCATGGGCAGAAAGTGAATTTACAGGAACATATACAGTTCCTTCTACAAGTGCAAATGCTTCATATCTCGCAGCAATCGACGGTACAGGCCGGGAAGATACATTCTATGGTTACACAGAAGACGGCTCTGCAACTGACTCTGATGTGAACGCTTACTTTACCGGATTATGCGATGTGTACAAAAATGCAGGAAAAACAATTCTTTCAATCGACTATTGCTGCGACTCATCTTCAAAAACAAACACAGCTTCTGCAATATCATCATCATGCACAAAAAATAACGACAAAGGTTATATCAGCTTCGCTTCTACAGACCGCGAGCTTACTAACATTCCTGCAGATTCTGACTACAGCACGACAGGATGCTTTCCGTACAACAGCAACACAAATAATATCACTTCTCTTTCTGATGCTAAGAATTTTTTATACATACTCAATCCAAGCACAACAACATACACAACACGCAGCTCATTATTAACAGCTTTAAAAAATACTGACTATGATGTAATTATTATGGACGCTTTTTATGATGCTAGCAATAACGATATGTTCACATCATCAGAAATCGATTCACTTAAAACAAAAGCTGATGGCGACACTCGCCTTGTTATTGCATACATGAGCATCGGCGAAGCAGAAAGCTACCGCTACTACTGGCAAAAATCATGGAAAGTCGGGTCGCCATCTTTTATTGCAAAAGAAAATCCTGACTGGGCAGGAAATTACAAAGTAAAATACTGGTATCCCGCATGGCAAAATATTATTTATGGAAACTCAGATTCATATCTTGAAAAAATTATTAATGCAGGATTCGACGGTGTTTATCTGGACATCGTCGATGCATTTGAATATTTCGAATAAATAACTTATATCACTTTCTTTTCAAGCCATCTTCCCCGTTTGAACCGGTAGACGAAGAATACTGCTCTGCATATCCAGTCGATATACATGCCGAACCAAACACCGTACAGTGCGTAGCTCGCATCGTTTGGATATGCTTTAAGAAGATATGATGAAATCAAATAGCTGAACACAACGCGGAACGCAATCATGCTGAAGTTGCTCACGAGCATCGTAAATTTTACATCACCTGCTGCACGCAGCGATGCAGGAAGCGTAAACGAAAGCGGCCATACAATCACGTTGCCAATCATGCATGTGCGGATAACTCCTATTGCAAGAACTGTCGCTTTGTCTGAAAGATTGAACAGACGCACAATTCCTGGACAAAAAATAAATAATAATACCGCAAGAATGTCCATCGCGGCGTATGTGATTTTAAGCATGAGCTTTGAGTAGCTCACTGCCTGTTCTTTTTCATTTGCACCGATGCATTGTCCGATTACTGTTACAGACGCAAGTCCGATTGCACTTCCAGGAATGTTCGCGAAACTTGCGACATTGTTGCATATTGCATTTGCCGCGATTGCTACTGTTCCGAATCCTGCCATGAACATCTGCACAATAAGCTTGCCGATTTGGAACACACTGTTTTCAATTCCGCTCGGAACTCCAATCCGCAGTATTCGAGCAACCATTGTACTGTTCCACTCAAAATGCCACACACGTTCAAAGTGAATGACATTTTTCTTTTTGTTGCAGAGAAGCACAAACATAATTATTGCTGCAATAGCACGGCTCGCAAGCGTCGCAATTCCTGCGCCCGCAACACTCATGTTGAATCCATAAATAAGAACAGCATTGCCGCCAATATTAATAAGATTCATCATAAGGCTTACGATAAGACTCACACGGCTGTTTCCCATCGAGCGGAACAGCGCGGCACAGCTATTGTACACGGCAAGAAACGGAAAAGATATTGTTACCCAAAAGAAATAAGACAGCGCATTCTGCATCACGTCTTCATCAATTTTTCCGTAAAGCGCCGCAAGAATCGGCACTCTGAACGGCACACAGACTGCAACAATGATAAGACCCGCTGCAAGCGCAAGATACAAAAGTTGCTTTGCAGCCACACATGCTGAGTCACTTTCGTTATGACCAAGATACTGGCTGCTTACAACAGCACCGCCTGTCGCAAACGCTGCAAACAACTGTATCATAAGCTGGCTGAACTGATCGATGAGAGAAACACCGCTCACTGCAGCCTCGCCGTTTGAAGCGACCATAAGTGTATCGCACGCACCGATTGTTACAGCAAGGAACTGCTCGGCAACAAGCGGCCATATAAGACGCGAAAGATATTCTTTCGTAAAAAGAGGCGTGCCTGATGAAGATGAATTTAATGAAAAAAGAGAAGACTTTCCAAACATAAAGTAGGGTCATACTATCACAAATTGTGGTATAGTAAAACATACAAATTTGATATTAATTCGTCCAAACTGTTCATATTTTGAGGTGAATAATGTCTATCATTGGTGGTTTTATGGTTCCGCATCCGCCGCTGATTGTCCCGGCTGTCGGTCACGGCGAAGAAAAAAAGATTCAGGCAACAATCGACTCATATACAGCAGTCGCAAAAAAAATTGCTGAGCTTAAGCCGGAAACAATTGTGCTCACGTCGCCCCATTCAGTGATGTACCGCGACTATTTCCATATCTCGCCCGGCAAACATGCGTCCGGATCTTTTTCACAATTCGGTGCGCCGCAGACACGGTTCAGTGCTGATTACGACACAGAGCTTGTTGAAAAAATCAGCGCCATATCAGAAGACATAAGTGCAGGTACTGACGGAGAGCGCAATCCTGAGCTTGACCACGGCACAATGGTTCCGCTCTACTTTATCAATCAATTCTATACTGACTATAAACTCGTGCGCATCGGTCTAAGCGGTTTCCCGTTTGCAACTCACTGGGAATTCGGCAAACGGATTGCTGACGCTGTGAATTCTCTTGGCAGACGCGCTGTGTTTGTTGCAAGCGGCGATTTGTCTCATGTACTCAAAGAAGACGGGCCATACGGTTTTAGGAAAGAAGGTCCTGTGTATGATGAAAAAATTATGAAGACAATGTCGAGCGGCAACTTGCGTGAACTGATTGATTACGATGAAAACTTTTGTGAAGATGCCGCTCAGTGCGGTCACCGGAGTTTTACAATCATGGGCGGAGCACTCGAAGAAACAGAAAATTCTATTGATTCGGCAAGCTCGTCTTCAAAAATATATTTCTCACCGGTAAAACTTTCTTACGAAGGTCCGTTCGGTGTCGGATATGGCGTCTGTATGTATTTGAAAAATTAATAATAATTATTTTAAATATTGGAGGATAATATGAGTGATGAATATGTTTCTCTCGCACGCGCAACAATTGATATTTATGTCAGGACAGGAAAAGTTCCCGAAGTAAAAGGCGGATGTGTTATATGCGACGACCCTTCATTCAAAGGCGAGCATTTGAGCGAAGCGATACTCAACTCGCGCGCCGGTACATTTGTTTCAATCCATAAAAAGCAGAATGAAAGCGACACCGAAGGCGAGCTTCGCGGCTGCATCGGGACAATATGCGCAACACGCCGCTCTGTTGCAGAGGAAATAATACATAATGCGATAAGCGCAAGCACACAGGATCCGCGGTTCGACCCTATAACTCCCGATGAGCTTTCTTCGCTCATCATCAGTGTTGATGTACTCGGTCCAATCGAGGATATCGATTCTCCCGAGAAACTTGATGTCAAAAAATACGGCGTTATATGCACAAAAGGTTACCGACGCGGACTGCTGCTTCCGAACCTCGACGGTGTTGATTCAATCGAACAGCAAATTAGCATTGCCTGTCGTAAAGGCGGCATTACTCCCGACGAAAAACCGCAGCTGCAGCGTTTTGAAGTTGTGAGACACGTATGAATGAAAAAAGTGTCTGCTCATCATGCATGCATCACTGCGAGCTTTCCGAAGGACAAACAGGACGATGCCGCGCACGAACAAATCGTAACGGCAAAATCGTCTGCTCAAATTACGGAAAACTAACAGCGCTCGCACTCGATCCGATTGAGAAAAAACCTCTGAAATTATTTCACCCCGGAAGTTTTATTCTTTCACTCGGAAGTTACGGATGCAATCTTTCATGTCCTTTTTGCCAGAACTGCGAAATCAGCCAGGCAGGAAAAGATGATGTCCGCACAGAAAGTTTTATTCCTGCAGAATTGTGTGCAAAAGCAAAGCAGCTCAGCGCACGCGGTAACATCGGAATTGCATACACATACAATGAGCCGCTTGTCGGGTGGGAATTTGTGCGCGATACATCAAAGCTTGTCCATGAAGCCGGAATGCTCAATGTGATTGTAACAAATGGTTCTGTTACCGCCGAAGTTCTGAATCAAGTTCTTCCGTATACAGATGCCATGAACATTGATCTCAAAGGATTTACAGACGACTGGTATAAAAAACTCGGCGGCAACCTGAATATTGTTAAGGACGCTATAAAGCAGTGTGCCAGCCGGACGCATGTTGAATTAACAACTCTTATCGTACCAGGATGCAATGATTCTCCCGAAGAAATGCATGAGCTTGCATCATGGGTTGCGTCCGTCGATAAAAACATGGCGCTTCACATTACACGTTTTTTTCCGCGGTTTAAAATGAAAAACACCGCCCCAACAAATGTTGAAGCGGTGTTCTCTCTTGCTGATATTGCCCGTCAGCATCTTACAAATGTTTTCACTGGCAATTGCTGAGCAAGTAATCTAGCATTATTACTTATTTTCTTGCTGTTTTTTTAGCAGCTGTCTTCGCCGAAACTTTTGCTTTGGCAGCAGTTCTTGTTATTCTTGCAGCATTCGCAGCTTTGTCGTTAGAGCCATTGTTTACAATGCTTACATCGTACCGCGTGAACGGAATGTTAATATTGTCTTCTCTGCATACTTCAACAATCGATGTATACATTTCATTCTTTACCTTAATAAGGTCTGCACTGTTAAGCCAGACAGCAATTTCCATATTGATTGCACTGTCTGCAAGTCCTGTGTAATAAACAGACGGCGCCGGATCTTTTAAAATCGACGGGCAGCGTTTTGCAGCTTTGTTCATTGAGGCAATCGCTTTCTTCATATCAGTATTGTAATCAAGTCCGACTTGGAACACGAGGCGGCGTGTTGTTTCCGCTGAGTAGTTCTCAAGATTATTATTAATAATTGTTGAATTTGGTATACGCACAACCTGATTATCAGCCGTGTGAACAATAACAGACAAGAATCCGACTGTATCAACAGTTCCGCTTACACCGCCAACAGAAATAAAGTCACCTACTTTCATTGTGCGCTCGCTGATAATAAACAAACCGCTTATCAGATTGCTCATTGATGTCTGAGCAGCAAAGCCGATTGCAACGCCAGCGATTCCAGCAGCGCCCCATACTGCACTCAATTTTATTCCGAACAAGCTCAAAATGTACATCACTATGATGACATAGAATATGTAGCTAACAATCTTATTAATAATCATAGACGTATGCGGCTGAAATCTTTTTTCCGCATGCTTCATAATCATTTTCTTAATAATACGGTAAATAATGTAAAAAATAATAACCGCGACAACGCTTGTTACCACTTTCATCAAGTTGCCCCAAGTCAAATAAGCCTTGAGTTCCTCAAGATGAAGCATTGTGTGTGTTTCTTTTACGACGCCCTGGCTGATATTCTTTGCAGTATCTACAGCATTCTGTCCTGCATTCTGCATTGAGTCTACAGCAACCTGCCCCGCATTCTGCATCGTGTCAGCAACAGTTTGTACTGTGCTGCTCGTAGTGCTGGTTAAAGTCTGATCCATTTTTACTACTACTCCTTTTGGTCTTTATTATTATGTTTGCAAAGATCACTCATTAAGCATGAATCACACTTTGGATTCCGGGCAGTGCACACATAACGTCCATGAAGAATAAGCCAGTGGTGTGCATGATTTAAATATTTTTTCGGTACACGTTCCACAAGACTCTGTTCTACTTCAAGCGGTGTATCGCCCTCAGCAAGTCCCATCTTCGGACAAACGCGAAGCAAATGAGTATCGACAGGCATCACCGGTTCATTCCACACAACGTTCAGTATGACGTTCGCAGTTTTTCTGCCAACGCCGGGAAGTGTCATCAGAGCTTCGCGCGAATGAGGAACTTCTCCGCCAAAATCTGAAATCAGCTTTTTACTCAGCGCAATTACATGCGCAGCCTTTGTGCGGTACAATCCGATCGATTTTATATAAGGGATTAATTTTTTTTCGCCGAGCGCTGCCATTTTTTCAGGCGTGTCAGCAATTTTATACAATGGTTCAGTTGCGCGGTTTACGCTCTTATCAGTCGCCTGTGCAGAAAGCACAACACTCACAAGAAGTGTAAACGGACTGCTCCACTGCAATTCTGATTTCGGGTCAGGATTCTGCTTTTTAAAGCGCTCCATCACTTCAACAACTTCTTTTGCAGTAAGCAGTTTCATTTTGTTTCAGCTTCCGTTTTTCTGCCGCCCGTTGTTAGTGAGCAACAGAAATCGTCTTACTTCAACGCCTTTTTGAGTTCAGCAGTCTTGTTTGTTTTTTCCCAGCTGAATTCTGAGCGGCCAAAATGTCCGTATGCTGCTGTCGGCTGATAAATCGGGCGAAGCAGATTAAGCGTCTTAATAATTCCTGCCGGTGAGCAGTCGAATACTTCTTTTACAGCATCAGCAATCTGACAGTCAGGAACAACACCTGTGCCGAATGTATCGACCATAATTGAAACAGGGAACGGAACACCGATTGCGTATGCAAGCTGAATTTCGCAGCGTTCTGCAAGTTTTGCCGCTACGATGTTCTTCGCAATGTAGCGCGCCATGTATGCTGCAGAACGGTCTACCTTGCTCGGATCTTTGCCGCTGAATGCACCGCCGCCGTGGCGTCCCATTCCGCCGTATGTGTCGACAATGATTTTGCGTCCTGTAAGACCAGTATCTCCTGTCGGTCCGCCAATAACGAAACGTCCTGTCGGATTGATAAAGAACTTTGTTTTTTTATCGAGAAGACCTGTCGGCTCAAGTACCGGCTTAATAATCTGTTCAATCACAGCATCCTTAATGTCTTTATACTTAACATCGGGGCTGTGCTGGTGGCTGATAACAACAGTATCGATATGAACAGGCTTGTGTCCTTCATATTCGATAGTCACCTGACTTTTTGCATCAGGACGGAGCCATGTGAGCGGACCATCCTTACGGAGTGCAGTCGCCTTTCTTAAAAGCTGATGCGCATACATAATCGGAGCGGGCATAAGTTCCGGAGTTTCGCTGCATGCAAAACCAAACATCATTCCCTGATCGCCAGCACCCTGCTGTCCTTTGAATTCAGCAAGACCTTTTCCTTCAACACCCTGATCAATATCAGGACTCTGCGCATGAATCATATTAAGAACGGCCATACTGTTGCAGTCGAGACCATAAGAAGCATCAGTGTAGCCGATGTCGCGGGCAACTTTGCGCGCAATTTCAAGAACATCGACATATCCCTTTGTCGTAATTTCACCGCCAACAAGGACAAGCGCCTGAGAAGCGTATGTTTCGCATGCAACATGGCTTGAGGGATCATTTGCAAGACATGCGTCCAGAACTGCATCAGAAATCTGATCGCAGAGTTTATCAGGATGGCCTTCACCAACTGATTCTGAAGTAAAAAGATAATGACCGTTGTTCATAAAAAAACTCCTCTGCCTGTCAAAAAATAGCGATTTCTGTTAAAAATGCAAAAAATCAGTTAATTTCGGTTCAAAATGTTAAACTGTCGAACCAAAAAGGCATAAAATTCTGTACGGATACCAAAAAGTATAGTATACTATATGTAATAAATTAGCAACTATTCGTATTTTTTAACGTAATAGTGTAAAAAGGAGTTTAGCCATGGCTTTAAAGAAGTTGTATTCAAAAGACAAAAAGACATGCAACGTTACGTTCTGTGTCACCGCCGAAGCAGCTCAGGGTGCTGAGCACATTACAATAGCTGGCGATTTTAACAGCTGGAGCAGCACCGAAACACCGCTCAAAAAAAATAAGGACGGATCATTCTCGGTAAAGATCGCACTTCCTGCAGGAAAAGAATACCAGTTCCGTTATCTGCTCGATGGTTCTCACTGGGAAAATGACTGGGCAGCTGATAAATATATTCCGGCACCGTTCAGCCACACCGACAACAGCGTCGTTATTTGCTAATTTAAAATGCCGGTCGGCAAATCAATATATTTTTGAAACAAAAAACCCGTTCCATCATGAACGGGTTTTGTTTTTAAATACTGAATACCACTATAAAATACATTCTGAATGCAATTTTTTTACGCACGCATCACGGTACATGAATAATTTCGCGCGGCTTACTTCCGTTCTGCGGTCCAACAATTCCGCGTGATTCCATCTCTTCGACGAGACGTGCCGCACGGTTGTAGCCTATTTTCAAGCGGCGCTGAATGTAACTCGCACTTGCCTTTCCTGCCTGAACAACTATCTGAAGCGCCTGGTCATACAGCGGATCTTCGCCGTCACTGAACAAACTCGGTCCCTCTTCATTACCATCTTCATCATCGTCAACAAATATTTCGTCATCGATGTATTCTGGCTCGCCGTACTGTTTTACGCAGTCAACGACATTCTCAACTTCGTTGTCGCTTACAAATGTTCCCTGAATGCGGACTGGGAACGGATCTGTCGCGCTCGAATAAAGCATATCGCCTTTGCCGAGCAATTTTTCCGCGCCAACCTGGTCGATAATAATTCGGCTGTCCATCTTTGATGCAACCATAAATGCGATGCGGCTCGGAATGTTCGCCTTAATAAGACCAGTGATGACATCAATAGACGGACGCTGAGTTGCAAGCACAAGATGAATACCAACAGCTCGGCTCATTGCTGCAAGACGCGCAACGGTAGACTCAAGTTCCTTTCCCGTTGTTGCCATAAGGTCCGCAAACTCATCGATGATAACAACAATGTACGGCATTTTTTCCTGACATACTTTTCGCTCAACAAGACGCTTGTTGTAGCTTGTAATATCGCGCACACCCATGCCGTCGAGCATCGCATACCGTTTTTCCATTTCACAAATACAATACTGAAGTGCCTGCATTGCGCGTTTCGGTTCTGTAATGACCGGCGTAAGCAAGTGCGGAATATCGTTATACAGTTTAAGCTCAACAATCTTCGGATCAATCAGAATAAGCTTAACATCCTGCGGACTTCTCTTGTACAAAATTGTTAAGATCATGCTGTTTACGCAGACAGATTTTCCAGAGCCGGTCGAACCAGCGATGAGCAAGTGCGGCGTCTTTGCAAGATCAAGGAGCTGCGGCTCACCGGAAATATCTTTTCCGAGAATGACAGGAATAGCCATTTTTTTGAACGCAGGCAAGTCAGCTTCAATGATTTCCTTAAAGCTGACAATTGCGCGCTCTTTATTCGGCACTTCAATACCAACAGCGTGCTTGCCGGGAATCGGTGCAACAATACGAACGCTGCTCGCAGCAAGACGAAGCGCAATGTTGTCCTGAAGCGCAACAATTTTGCTGAGCTTAACACCAGGAGCCGGAAGAATTTCGAACATCGTAACGACCGGACCTTTGCGAATTCCGGTAACCTCAGCTTCAATCTTGAATTCATTAAGCGTTTCTTTGAGTTCCGCGCCGGCTGCTTCCGTGCGTTTGTCTATAACCCAGTATTCACCATTCTTGTATGTATCAAGAACATCTGTCGGTATTTTATACGGTCCATGCTTTATTTTTTTCGGAACAGCAGGAATCATCGCAGCAGGAATTTTAACAGGTGATGCAACATCGTGAAGCACTGCGTCTTTTACTGGCGCATCTGCTGCACTCGCCGTCTGCGTACTTGCTGCAGCAACATTTGCAGTACCAGATTGCGACTCTGCAACAACATCAGCAGGCTGTGCATCTTCGACAGCATCTGCATTTTTATCATCTTCAAAAAACTCTGATATTTCTACAGGTTCTCCGATTCCGCTCGAAATCTGCTTGCCATTTGCATCGACAACAGGCGCTGCGCTTGGATCAAACACTGTTGCTGCATCAGCTTCTGAAGCAACCTCAGGAACAGAAGATGGCGCGAGCGATGGCACTTCAACATGTTCCGGTTCCAGCACAGGATTCTCTGCGGCATCAGTTCCCATACGTGCAAAAATATCCTCAACAGGAGAAACAGTTGGTGCAGCGGGTGCTTCCGGCGGAACAAAATCTTCAACAGGCGTTACAAGAGCTGCATCAGACACATCGTCGGCAGGCTGCAGCGAACCGTCAGAAGAATTGCTTTCGTCTTCATTAGAACTATTCTTGTTTTCATTCTCGCCATCAGCGTCAACAGCATTCATGTCGATGTCGAAAAAGTCTGAGTCAAATCCACCGGTCGGATCAGAAACTGATTCGTCTTTTTTTTCATCATTATCACCGGTATCTTCCAGTTCTTCTGCAGATTCTGATTCAGCTTCATTTTCGTTTTCCGCCGCAATTTCTTCCGACATTTCGGACACATCAGGCGGCACAAAATCTTCTGTCTCCTCTGCAACAGGCTCATTGTTTTTAACCAGTTCATTTTCATCAGCAAACGGGCTTTCTGCGTCAGGTATTCTGTCTTCGCCGGATGTGCTTTCTGCACTAGGCGTACTGCTATCTTCTGCCGGCGCATCTTCTGCAACAGGCACATCTTCAGTAACTTCATCAAAAATATGATCAAACGGATTCGTTCCTCTTTCATCAACAGACAGTTCTTCATCTGCCGCAGGCGAGACAATTTTTTCTGCCGCGGGTGCAATGTTTTCTTCTACAGGTGATGCGTATGAATTAATAATTTCTTCAGACGGCTCATTAGTTTCATTAATTATTTTATCAGCTTTTGGTGCTATGTTTTTTTTAGGAGCAGCTGCCTTATCACCAATAAGAGAAAGGATCATATACTCAACAACACAGAAAAGAATTCCAATGACTAATGCAAGTATAAACGGCAGAAAACTCTTTGTTCCGGAAAGCGCCATGCGGCATGCATGTTCTGTAAAATCAAGCGTAAAGAAAGGAATAAAAGAACCAAGCAGAATAATTCCATTTTTTACAGTCCACTTTGATGAAAAACACTGAAAGCCTGCGATAATAAGAAAAGTTGGAATCAAAATTGAGCAAAAGCCATACACGTGAGTAAGCATCTGTCCTATGCGAAACAGAAATGAATCGTTTTCCGCGCCGCTCCCGCCGGCTAGTGAGTCAAGCACAACCGTAAGCAGAGATACTGAAAATAATGCCGCCAGAATAAAAAGAATGAATCCGGCAGATGCGGAAAATTTAGCAGGTTTTTTCATCAGAAAACACTCCAAAGTCAGACGTGCATACATTGTACTGCGCAAAAACACAATTCGCGCATACGTCTGTCCCTTTATTATCGGATTTCCACCTCAAAAATTAAGCATAAAGAAAAAGATGCTTATATATAGAAGAAAAAACTGAAATTTACCTCGCAAAAGTGCCGAATTGCTCATGTTCTCTTGATGTAAGTTCTCAAAGTGACTATTATACAGTCAATAAATGACGAAGACGTCTGTTCCCAAATGGGAGCAGGCGTCTTTTTTTTTGCTTTTTTTACTTTTCTGGAGGCAAAAGATGAAACTGACTCCGCGTGAAACGGAAAAACTGATGCTGAGCTACGCAGGATTCGTCGCAGGACAGCGCAAAGCGCGCGGCTTAAAACTTAATTACGTTGAATCCGTCGCATACATTTCGTCGCAGCTAATGGAACTTGCACGTGACGGAAAAACAGTCACCGAGCTGATGCAGGAAGGCGCAAAAATGCTTACGTCAAAAGACGTGATGGAAGGTGTGCCAGACATGGTTCACGAAGTTCAGGTTGAAGCGACATTCCCTGACGGAACAAAACTCGTCACCGTCCACAACCCGATTCGAGCATTGTGACAGGAGGTTCTTATGAAAATCGGCGAAATAATTTCGTGCAATAAAACAATAGAACTCAACGCTGGGCGAAAAACACTCACGCTTAAAGTAACAAACAGCGGCGACCGTCCTGTGCAGGTCGGCTCGCATTTTCATTTTTTTGAAGTGAACAAGCTCCTTCATTTTGACCGTGAAAAATCATTCGGTTACAGGCTCGATATTCCGTCAGGAATGTCAGTACGGTTTGAGCCGGGCGAAACAAAGACTGTACAGCTTTGCTCATTCGGCGGAAAAAGCCGCATATTCGGTCTTAACAATTTGACGCGCGGACAGACTTCCGAGCCAAATAAAGGAACTGCGCTTGAGCGTGCAAAAGAGCGCGGATTTATTCCGGCAGGTACGGCTCCAGCGGCAAAAACACCCGCGTCATATTCTAACGGAGGCAGCAAATGAGCAACAAAATTGACGGCGCAAAATACGCAATGATGTACGGCCCCACGACAGGCGACAAAATAAGACTCGCAGACACAAATCTTATTATTAAGATTGAAAAAGATTTTACGCATTACGGTGACGAAATTAAATTCGGCGGCGGAAAAACAATACGCGACGGCATGGGACAGAGCGCAAATACATCAAGTGCAAACGGTGACCTCGACCTCGTCATTACAAACTGTGTGATTCTCGATTACACCGGCATCTACAAAGCAGATATCGGCATCAAAGACGGAAAGATTGCAGGAATCGGCAAAGCAGGAAACCCGGACACGATGGACGGCGTTACACCGGGCATGACAGTCGGTGCTTCAACAGAAGCACTAGCCGGAGAAGGATTAATAATAACAGCGGGCGGAATCGATTCTCACATTCACTTTATCAGCCCGGAACAAGTAGATACAGCGCTTGCGTCTGGAGTCACAACAATGATTGGCGGCGGCACCGGTCCTGCAGACGGCACAAACGCAACTACATGCACGCCCGGCCCGTGGAATCTTGCAATGATGCTCACATCAGCAGAAGCATATCCTATGAACATCGGCTACCTCGGAAAAGGAAACTGCTCGTCACAAAGCTCACTCGTTGAACAAATAAAAGCAGGTGCTTGCGGACTCAAGATTCATGAGGACTGGGGCACAACTCCGGCAGTCATCGACGCGGCTCTTACTGCGGCAGATGAATACGATGTGCAAGTCTGCATTCACACCGATACGCTCAACGAAGCAGGATGCGTCGAAGACACACTCAATGCAATCGATGGACGCACAATTCACACATACCACACAGAAGGCGCAGGCGGCGGACATGCACCTGATATTCTCAAAGTAGCTGGCTATCCTAATATTCTTCCCGCCTCAACAAACCCCACTATGCCGTTCACTCAGAATACACTCGATGAGCATCTGGACATGCTCATGGTGTGTCACCATCTCGACAATAAAATTCCAGAGGACGTTGCGTTTGCAGACAGCCGCATCAGACCGGAAACAATCGCAGCAGAAGACGTGCTCCACGACATGGGCGCGCTCAGCATCATGAGTTCAGACAGCCAAGCAATGGGCAGAGTCGGCGAAGTGATAACGCGTACATGGCAGACTGCGCACAAAATGAAAGAAGAGCGCGGCGCACTGGCAGAAGACAAAGACAGCGACTGCGACAACTTCCGCGCAAAACGGTACGTATCAAAATACACAATCAATCCCGCTATCGCCCACGGCATTTCAGATTATGTCGGTTCAGTTGAAGTTGGAAAAATGGCGGATCTCGTTCTTTGGAACCCGGCATTCTTCGGCGTCAAACCGGACATGATTATAAAAGGCGGTGCAATCATTATGAGCAAAATGGGAGACTCCAATGCATCAATTCCAACATGCCAGCCAGTCACATACCGCCACATGTTCGGTTTCTACGGAAAAGCAAAATACATGACGTGCGCAACATTTATGTCTCAGGCTGCTATCGACTGCGGCATTCCCGCCAAGCTCGGACTTGAACGCATAATGCTGCCGGTACACCGCTGCCGTTCAATAGGCAAAAAGGACTTGAAATACAACGACGCACTGCCAGTCATCAATGTCGATCCGGAAACATATAAAGTGACTGCCGATGGTAAGCTGATTACAAGCAAACCGGCTAAGACATTGCCGCTTACGCAGCTCTATTATTTGTTTTAACTAATGAGCGTAAGTTTTTAAACAAACGTTCGGTAGCAATTATATTTCTTTATATGATAAATATTTAGAGATTTTAACTACCGCTCGTACATATAATACAGGGGGGTTACGATATGATTTGTGAACACATTGTCGGAAAGATTACCGATCGTCAGTTTCAGGGGAAACCGGTCGATTACGTCGAAATTGAATGGCACGAAACATACAGCAAAATACATCGTGTCACTTCCAAAGGCGGCAGAGATGTCGCAATCAGACTTGATGACTCGATTCTCCACATCGGTCTCAAACCGGGCGACGTACTCGGAGTCGACAAAGACGGTACAGTGATTGCAGTCGATGTTCCGCCTACACAGGTGCTCGTTGCCACGCTCGCAAAACCAACGCCGTTCTCATGCGCAAAAATCGGCTACGAAATAGGCAACTGCCATGCGCCTCTTTTTGCGGGCGACAACGACAATGAGTACATCACAACATACGACCGTCCTATGGAAGTCCTGCTCAGCAAACTGAACGGCGTCACCGTAACAACGCGCACGCAGAAACTCGATTTTTCAAAACAGATTTCCACAATCGTCGGCCACAGCCACCACGAGCTTACGCACGAGCATCATGGCAACTGACACATCGCGCTTTCTATTGCTCCAGCTGAACGACGCTACGTTTCCTATCGGAAGCTACAGTCTTTCGTGGGGACTCGAAACATTCGTCCAGCAAGGGGTAATTTACGATGCGGCAACAGCGCGCGCCTATATCGAAAGCGAACTTGCAGGAAGTTTTATCTACAGCGAACTTCTCCCGGCACGCTTTGCATGGGAGGCAGCAGATACAAATGATAACCGCGAAAAATCATCACGTATGCTCGCAGAGCTTGATGAACTTTACGGCGCAAGCAGAACACCAAAAGAACTCCGCGAAGGCAGCAGGCGGCTCGCAAACCGTTTTGCAAAAACAACAGCTGCGTGGAATACAAACGCCGCGCAGTCAGACTGCCCGCAGCAGAAAGTTCAACTTCATGCAAACGATGCCGTCTCATACACGCCTGAGTTTTATCCGATTGCATACGGTTCATTCTGCCGTGCGCACATGATACCGCTTGCTGATACGCTTTCCGGTTTTCTTTACAGCCAGACATCTGCGCGCGTTACAACATCGGTTAAACTTGTTCCCCTCAGCCAGACTGACGGACAAGCTATTCTTAATAATCTTCTCGAAACATTCCCGTCACTTATCGCCAAAACACTTTCTCTTACGAAAGGAGATATCTGCCGGTCATGTCCGGGAACAGACATACGCGCAATGCAGCATGAAGTGTTGTACACGCGCTTGTACATGAGCTAAACATAATCTTAATAAGACTACAAATCTTATTAATGTCATCGATACGTATTCGAGGTGTATATGAAATTTACTAAAATTGGAATTGCAGGTCCTGTCGGATCAGGAAAAACAGCGCTCGTTGAAGCACTCACACGCCGTCTCGTGAACAGGTTCAGCATCGGCGTGATTACAAACGATATCTACACAAAGGAAGACGCAGAGTTCCTTACCGCACACTCTGTTATGCCAAAAGAAAGAATCATCGGCGTTGAAACAGGCGGATGCCCGCACACTGCAATACGCGAAGACGCATCGATGAATCTTGAAGCAGTTGATGAACTTCGCAAACGATTCCCCGACATCGAACTGATGTTCATTGAAAGCGGCGGAGATAATCTTTCTGCAACATTCAGCCCGGAACTTGTTGACTGCACTATATTCGTCATCGATGTGGCAGAAGGCGACAAGATTCCGCGCAAAGGCGGCCCCGGCATCATGCGAAGCGACTTGCTAGTCATTAACAAGATTGACCTCGCACCGATGGTCGGCGCAAGTCTCGAAGTGATGTCCCGCGACTCAAAAAAAATGCGCGGCAACAGACCGTTTGTATTCACAAACATACGTTCGGGCGAAGGCGTCGACAAAGTGATTGCATTTCTGGATCACAATGTCTTTTTTTCAGACATTCAAAAATAACACGCCGGAAGACTGGCACAGAATACACGTATGAGCGTTAATCAGTTCGGTACGACATCAAAGCTTTATCTCACCGTCAAACACACTGCAGAGTCAGCAGACATCAGCACGTCGTCTGATTCTGCACGTCCTGTTTCCACTGTCATATCGGACTGCTTCTTTACCGCGCCGTTCAAAGTGATGAAGCCGTTCCCGCGCACCGACGGAGGCATTACTGTTTATCAGCAGACAGCTTCCGCCGGCATCATGGCAGGCGACACACAGGACCATCGCTTCACCGTCGGCGAATATGCAACGCTTGAACTCGTATCACAGTCATTCGAAAAAATTTTTAAAATGGATGAAAATGAAAAGGCTGAGCGTCATATTTACGCTGATGTTGCTCAGAACGCAACACTTTTATACACACCGCTTCCTTGTATACCGTTCGGAGGCAGCGATTTTTCTTCGCATACAATTATTAATTTAACTGATGACTCATCACGTCTTTTATATGAAGACTGCATTTGCTGCGGGCGCAAAGCACACGGCGAAGAATTTGCTTACCGGCAGTATCACAATACAGTCGAAATAAAGCGCGCTGGTCATCTTGTCTACCGCGACAACATACTTTTTGAAGGAAGTGACTGCGGCATATATCCAGAGCGAGAACAGTTCCTGAAAAGCAGCGCAATGTACGGTGAATATTCTCATGCAGGCACCGTTGTTCTCTGCGGCTGGAAAAAAACTTCAGCAAAAATAAGCGCAATTCTCGGTCTGCCTGAAAAACTTTTGTATACGCCGGACTCCGTGAACGATTCACTTCCGCTGTTAGCCGGTGTAACAGAAACTGTCGCGGGAGATATTGTCGTTCGTATACTCGCATCTTCTGCGGAAGAAGTACAGAACTTTACATCATCATTAAAACAGAATATATAAGATATGCATTATCCAATCGACATTTTTGATTGAATCTGCGCAGGATCTGCACTCTTAGTTTCACCGCTCAGCGCAATTTGTCCTTTATCCATAACGTAATACGAATCGCTTACATCGAGCACAAAGTCGAGATACTGCTCAACGATTAATATTGTAACGCCAAGCTGCGTATTTACCTTTTTAATAGCAGAAGCAATATCTTCAATAATTGACGGCTGAATCCCTTCTGTCGGCTCATCAAGAATTAATAATTTTGGTTTTGCAACAAGTGCCCGCGCAATCGCAAGCTGCTGCTGCTGTCCGCCACTTAAATTGCCGCCTTTGCGTCCAAGAAAGTCTTTAATAATCGGGAAAAGTTCAAATATTTCGTCGCCCACTTTTCCTTTACCGCGGTTAATTTCAAGTCCAAGCTCTAAGTTTTCTTTTACAGTCAGCTGCGGAAATATATCGCGTCCTTGCGGCACATATCCGATTCCCATTGCAGCCCGTTCGTATGTTTTTTTTCTGATGATTTCTTTTCCGTCAAACATAATACTTCCCGACGGTGTCTTAACAAGTCCCATAATGCTTTTGAGTGTCGTGCTTTTGCCAACACCATTGCGTCCAATCAGACAGACAATTTTTTTATCAGGCACTGTAAAATCAAGGCCGGGAATAATGCAGCTTTCTCCGTAATATGAAGTCAAACCGGTAACATCAAGCATAAGAATCTCCTTGCGCTTACTTAAAAAAATACATAAGCGCTTTTCAACACAAAGCAGAACTGATTTTACTCGCCACTCTTGTGGAACTTGCCTCGCCCTAAATACACTGCCTTTACTTTTTCATCAGCAAGAACTTTATCCGCTGTTCCTTCCACAAGGATTTTTCCTTCGTGCATAACAGTAACAGAGTCCGCAACCTGGCGCACAAATTCCATGTCGTGCTCAACAACAACAACTGCATACTGTTTTGCAATCTTCTTAATAATTGCGCCGGTTTTTTCTGTCTCAGGTTTGCCCATTCCGGCAACAGGCTCATCGAGCATAAGAACCTCAGGTTCCTGAACAAGAAGCATTGCAATTTCAAGCCACTGTTTTTGTCCGTGCGAAAGTCCTGCTGCTCTTTCATTCCGCTTGTCATACAGTCCAATCATTTCCAAAAGACCGCCGATAGTTTCTTCCTGCTGCACGTTCATTTTAAACGCAAGCGTTGCCCACACATTTTTGTTTGTTCTGAGCGAAAGCTCCATGTTCTGATACACGCTCAAACTTCCATATACAGACGGCGCCTGGAATTTTCTGCCGATTCCTGCGTTGACAATGTCGTAGTCTCTCATTTTCGTAAGATCCATGTTGACCTGCTCGCGGTTTCCATAATCTTCACCGCCGTGATAAATAACGCGGCCTTCTGTCGGTTTTGTTTTTCCGCAGATGATGTCGAGCAGTGTTGTCTTTCCTGCACCGTTCGGTCCGATAAAAAAGTGAACCTGATTCGGCATTATTTCTGTCGTCACATTGCTGAGCGCCTTGAATCCGTCAAACACAACAGAAATATTTTCAATCGATATGACCGGCGGTACGCGATATGCTGATTCAGTATTAGTTTCCATGCTGCACCTCCATGCTCTTAGCCGTAAACAAAGAAATTATTTTTGTTTTCGCATCAGAAATAACTCCGACAATTCCTCTTGGAAGAAAAAGAACGACTACAACAAAAAGTCCGCCGATAAAGTAAGACCATATTTGCGGGAAGTTTTCGCTCATCAGTGTCTTTGCAAGATTAACAAGAAAAGCTCCAATCACCGCGCCAACCAATGTTCCTCGTCCGCCTACAGCAACCCAAATCGCCATATCAATTGAATTTGAAATACTCATCTCTGTAGGCGAAATGATTCCGCTGAACGGAACAAACAACGCTCCTGCAACTCCTGTAAAAAGTGCGCTCAGGCAATACACAAATGTCTTATAGTTTGCAACATGGTAGCCGCTGAACCGTGTTCTGTTTTCGCCGTCTCTGATTGCAATAAGAACATGACCGCATTTGCTTTTCAGTATTGAATGAAACAGCATGTAAACAAGCACAAGAATTGTTAAGGCTACATAATAAAGAACACGGCGTGTCCCAATGTTAGCAATCGTTGCGCCGAATATTTTTGAAAAATCAGTAAGACCGTTAGTTCCGCCCGTATACTGCTGGAGTCCGATGAACAGCGTGACAAACACAAGTGCAAGCGCCTGTGAAAGAATTGAAAAATACACGCCTTTTATTCTGTTTGCAAATGTTAAAAGTCCAAGCAGAAATGCAAGCATAAGCGGCACAAACATTATTAAGAAAATCGCTGATGCCGGGCTTGCATACAAATGCCAGAACCAAGGCAGCGTCGTGCGCCCGCTCCATGTCATAAAGTCTGGAAGCTGATTCCCGCTTGCAACGAGTTTCAAATACATACCCATGCCGTATCCGCCGAGTCCGAAAAACACTCCGTGTCCAAGGCTGAGTATTCCTGTATATCCCCAGATAAGATCAATGCAGAGCGCGACTATCGCATACGAAATGTATTTGCCAATCAGGTTAAGCCTGAATGGAGAAATAAAAAGCGGAAGAATCGCAACGATAAGAACAGTTATTGCAAAACCAATATTTTTTGAGCGGTCAGAAACAGCTTCTCCGGTCAAACCTTCTGAGCTAAACGGATTATTAATTTTCAGTTTCATGGTACGCCTCCCGCGCTACTCTTCATCCAGTGCGCGTGAATGAATCGTAAAGAGACCCTGCGGCTTTTTCTGCAGGAACATAATCACAAGAAACAGCGTCACAGCCTTTGCAATCGATGCTGTCGTTCCGAATTCCACAACAGTGCTTGTAAGGCCAATAAGGATTGCACCGGCAACTGCGCCCACCAGTTTTCCAACTCCGCCCAGGACAACAACCATAAATGTATCGACGATGTAATTCTGCCCGAGTGTCGGACCTACAGAACCGAGCAGACAGAGCGCGCATCCGGCAATACCGGCGAGTCCTGAACCGATTGCAAATGTGTATGAATCGATAATGTTTGTTCTGATTCCGAGACACTGCGCCATCGGACGATTCTGCATTGTGGCGCGAACTTTTTTTCCGTAGCTAGTTTTGTACATCAGGATATACATTCCAGCAAGACAGAGAATAACAAGACCTATGATAAACAAGCGTTTATATGTCATTACAACGTTTGCAATTTTCAAGTTTCCATCGAGAAATGAAGGAGCAGAAACATTGACGTTCGGTGCTCCGAATATAGAACGCGCAGCCTGCTGAAGAACAAGGCTCACGCCCCATGTCGCAAGAAGCGAATCAGTCTCGCGGCCATACAGCCGTCTGATTACAGTCACTTCAAGAATCATGCCGCATAAGAAAGCGACAAAAAACGACGCAACTACCGCCACGGGAAAATATAAGTCAAAATCATTTTTTGGAAGATACGCAATAAAAATATTCTGGACGATGTACGTTGTGTATGAGCCGATCATAATGAACTCACCGTGCGCCATATTGATAACGCGCATAAGTCCGAAAGTGATTGAAAGGCCGAGCGCTGCGAGAAGAAGAATTGAACTCTGGCTTATTCCGTTAAAAAGAACGGTGAATATACTGCTCATCGTAACCCCCATAACTCATTGCAAACAAACAAAATAACTAAACTAACTAACAATCGGAAGCTAACTAACGGTAGTCTAAATCTACCGTTAGTTAGTCAAACAAACTCAATAATCAGCTATTCGTACTGATTGTCATTAGTTTTTGAACCAGTCGTATGTGCTCAAATACGGATCCGGTTTGATTGCTCCGTCTGTTGCCCATACTTCATCGATAAGACCTGCGTCGTTTACTTTGCCAATGCGGACAGGTTTATACAGATGCTGGTTATCGCCATCGACTGTAACTGTTCCTTCCGGAGCTGCGAATGTAATTCCTTTTGCAGCAGCAGTAACTTTGTCGACATCGAATGAACCTGCTTTTTCTGCAGCAAGCGCCCAAATATGAACACCAATGTATCCTGCTTCAATCGGGTCATCTGTTACACGTTTATCACCATAGGCTGCTTTGTATGCTGCAACGAACGTATCGTTTTCCGGAGTCTTTGTTGTTTCATAATAGTTCCATGCAACATAGTGACCTTTAAGGTTTGCAACGCCAACGCCGCCGACTTCCTCTTCTGCAATTGAGAAACTCATGACAGGTGTTTTATCTGCAGTAATGCCTGCATCAGTAAGCTGTTTGAAGAACGCAACGTTTGAATCGCCGTTCAGTGTGTTAATTACGCAGTCAGGTTTTGCAGCCTGAATCTTGCTTACGATTGTTGCGAAGTCTGTATGTCCAAGCGGTGTGTATTCCTCGCCCACAACTTCGCCGCCAAGATGCGCAAGCTGTGCCTTAACAATTTTGTTCGCAGTGCGCGGGAATACGTAGTCGCTTCCCACAAGGAACATTTTTTTGCCGAAATGCTGTGCGCAGTAATCGACAGCAGGAACTGTCTGCTGGTTCGGAGCAGCACCCATGTACATGATGTCCGGGCTTGCTTCCATTCCTTCATACTGAACAGGATACCAAAGCAGACCGTGAAGTTCCTCAACAACAGGTTTTACAGCTTTGCGTGAAGCTGATGTCCAGCATCCGAAGATCGTTACAACTTTATCGTTAGAAAGAAGTTTGCGCGCCTTTTCTGCAAATACCTGCGGGTCAGATGCGCCGTCTTCCTGGACAACTTCAATCTGCTTGCCAAGAACGCCGCCTTTATCATTAATCTCTTTAATTGCGAGCAGCTCTGCGTCGCGAACTGAAGTTTCGCTGATAGCCATTGTGCCGCTCAGTGAATGAAGTACGCCGACTTTTACAGTGTCAGATGCAGCAGCTTTTTTTGAACAGCCGGTGCAAACCAAAGTGAAAGAAGCCGCAGCAGCAAGTGCTGCAATTGCAAGTGTCTTTTTCATGTCTTAACTCCTCAAATAAAATTTATTTTGAACACTGCCTGCTTCCGGATGCAGACAGAACAAAATGCTTATCCTTAATAATTCCTGTTATGACGATTACAGCCCACGCAATTGTTACGAGAGCTGCCATCGATACGCCAACGGTACCGATTTCATGGAGCATAGTTTTTGTATCTTCAGGATTTTTGAGCGCCGTAAAAAACGGAAAGTACGGTACAAGTTCACCGTTCCACATATGATCTATTGCAAGCATAAAGCTGCCCGCATACAGCATCGTGGTAAGAAGATGAAGTTTGGATGCAAACTGATGAGCAACAGAATTTTCTTTTGCAGATGCACAGCTTGTATTGCACAGAGCCGCTTTATCTGACGCACTCCGCACAGTCTTTGCTGTACTTCTTTTTGCTGCTGCCTTCACAACACTGATAACTACCGCTTCTGCAAGCGGCGCAAGAAAACATGCCATATCAACCTCCTGTGCATAAAAAAAAGACGCCTGAATGCACACACTTCGTGCGCAAACAGACGTCTTTGTCTGAATACAATAATTTTTTCCGCAAAAAAAAGACGCCTGCCCCGAAATAGGACAGACGTCTTCGTCTTGTTGTTATGGAGTATAGGAACCTGCAATTTTTTTGTCAATCAGTTTTCGTTTTTTTTATTTTTACACAGCTGCTGTTTTTTGTATGCCTCTTCCTACCTTAACGAGAATTTGATACACTGTAAGTACATATTAAATGCACTGCACGAAAATTATTACGCGCAGTCTGGGAACGTGTTTTGTCAACTCAATTTAAATGTCATTTTTGTCCTGTCTGTGACGGAACGGGCTGTATCGGCGAAATGCCTGGTATGGGCGGAGTCCGCAATAATGAAAACTTTCGTCTGAACTGCGACGGGTGGGAAGTCTGCCGCAAACATGAACCGGAGTTATTTAAAAAATTTATAGAAAGTGAATCTGCATCAAAGCCTCCGCGTATTCGTCTTGCTCCGATTACTGGTGGTGTAGAAAATATTGGATTTGATGATGAGCAGTCATTCTATTACAGCATTGTTTTTTCTGCATTCAAAGCAGGCATTGGTCTTTCTGTTGGAGATGGCTGTCCTGATTTAAAACTTCAGTCTGGAATAGGCGCAATTAAATGGGTGCAGAAAACAAACCCGAATGCGCGCGGCGCCGTATTTATTAAACCGTACAGCAATCAGCATATTCTCGAACGCATTGACTGGGCACGTCCTGTTGCAGAAGCAATCGGAATCGATATTGATTCTTACAACATCGTCACAATGCGCAATCTTGTGCAGCTTGAGAAAAAAACTGCAGAGCAGCTTCGCGAAATCAAAAAACATCTTTCCGTTCCATTCGCAATCAAAGGCGTTTTTATGGACGAGGATGTTGAACTTGTTAAGGCTGTTCATCCCGATATTGTCTATGTTTCAAATCACGGCGGACGGGTCGACACACGCACAGGCAGCACTTCAGAATTTCTGATGAAGCACCGGAAAGAACTTTTAAATTCATGCGGAGAAATTTGGATTGACGGAGGACTGCGCTCGCCAATAGACATTGCAACTGCACTGAGCCTCGGCGCAAAGCAAGTTCTCATCGGACGTCCGTTTATTTCCGCACTGTGCCATGGCGGAACAGAAGCACTCTGCGCGCGCGCTGCAGAACTTCTTGTGCCGTATAAAGCACACTAAAACTCACGCACACTTATTTCTTTTGCAGTATACTAATAAAATAAGCAACTCAATGCAGAAGGTGTGCGTATGACAGCTAAACAAATTTCATCACAACAGTATATTCTCGCGCTCGATCAGGGGACAACATCTTCCCGTGCAATTATTTTTAATAAGAATGCGCAGCCCGTCGCAACCGAACAGCGCGAGTTCACGCAGTTTTATCCGCAGCCCGGCTGGGTTGAACACGACGCTGAGGAATTATTTCTGTGCCAGTCGGCGGTAATGCAGGACGTAATTCACACCGCAAAAATAAAACCGGAACAAATCGCTGCAATCGGCATTACAAACCAGCGCGAAACAGTCGTTGTGTGGGATAAAAAAACAGGCAAGCCTGTCTATCACGCAATCGTGTGGCAGTGCCGCCGCACAGCAGACTTTGCAGAAAAACTTGTTAAGGACGGTTACGGCCCGCTTATCCACAAAAAGACAGGACTGCTCCCTGACCCGTATTTCAGCGGCACAAAAATAAAATGGATTCTCGACAACGTCACCGGCGCCCGGAAACGCGCGGAAAAAGGCGAGCTTCTCGCAGGCACAATCGACTCATGGCTTATCTGGCGTCTTACCGGCGGCAAAGTGCATGTCACAGACTTCACGAATGCAAGCCGCACACTTCTATTCAACATTCATACGCATGAGTGGGACGATGAGCTTTTAAAACTGATGAACGTTCCGCGGTGCATGCTGCCCGAAGTAAAAGACTCAAGCACTGTTTACGGACTTACCAACAAATATGTCTGCGGATTTGAAGTTCCAATCGCAGCGGCAATAGGCGACCAGCAGAGCGCACTTTTCGGACAAGGATGCTTTAATCCGGGAGAAGCAAAAAACACATACGGCACCGGATGCTTTATGCTGATGAACACCGGAATAAAACCCGTAAATTCAAAAAACAAACTGCTCACTACAATCGCGCTCGGCATGAACGGTAAAATTGAATACGCGCTCGAAGGAAGCGTCTTTATGGGTGGCGCCACAATCAAATGGCTGCGCGACGGACTCGGTCTTATTAAGACAGCAAAGCAATGCGACATCCTTGCAGAATCTGTTCCCGACTCAAACGGCGCAGTCATTGTCCCTGCATTTACCGGACTCGGCTCGCCGTACTGGGATCCTTATGCGCGCGGAACAATTGTCGGACTGACACGCGGAGTAACGAAAGCGCACATCTGCCGGGCAGTGCTCGAAGCAATCGCGTTCCAGGTAAAGGACATTCTCGACTGCATGAGCAAAGACGCAGGATGTCCCGTCAAGCAGCTTAAAGTTGACGGCGGCGCATGTGTCAGCGACGTAATGATGCAGTTCCAGGCTGATATTCTGAACACAGCGGTCTACCGTCCCAAAAATGTAGAAACAACAGCAATGGGCGCAGCATTTCTGGCAGGTCTCGCCGTAGGATACTGGAAATCAAAAGATGAAATTTTGGAAAACTGGAAAATCGATAAAATATTTATGCCGCGGATGAACGACAATGACCGCGACGCTCGCTACGCAGAATGGAAAAAAGCTGTCGAGCGCTCTAGAAACTGGGCAGAATAAACTTTTTGCCCCGCACTCCGGTCACTGCCAGCCGCGCGCACTTACTGACAAAAAAAGGCGCCACGAATGGCGCCTCTAAACACTGTAATTAGAACTTAGCTTTTCTCAGACGGACTTCTTCGATGTCTTCATCGAACAGTTCGCGCAGGTCGTTCAGACCGAGTGCCATAAGAGCCATGCGGTCAATGCCCATACCCCATGCAAGAACAGGAACATCTACACCCATCGTCTTTGTAACTTCAGGACGGAAAATGCCTGCACCGCCAAGCTCGAACCAGCCGAGCACCGGGTGTTTGATGTGGACTTCAACAGAAGGCTCTGTGAACGGGAAGTATCCCGGAACATATTTTACTTCAGTAGCACCGGCGATTTCCTTTGCGAACATTTCCAGGAATCCCAGAAGCGTGCGCAGGTTAACGTCGTTGCCAAGAACGATTCCTTCTGTCTGATAGAAGTCGCTCAGGTGTGTTGCGTCTACTTTGTCGTAGCGGAAGCATCGTGCAATACCAAAGTATTTGCCCGGAACTTCTGCGCTGTGCAGCTGATGGGCGCTCAGAACAGTGCCCTGGCTGCGCAGAACGAGACGGCGCGTAAATTCGTTGTCGAATGTATAATTCCATCCGCGGCTGCCTGTATTGCCGCCGTTTTCGTGTGTCTTTGTTACGTTGCTCAGCCACGGCTCTTCAATTTTTTTTGCATGAGTCGGGTTTTTGAGACGGTACACATCGTGAATATCGCGCGCAGCATGGAACTGCGGCATGAACAGTGCGTCTCCGTTCCAGAATTCTGTCTCAACGAGCGGACCGTCAAATTCCTGGAAACCGAGCGAACACAGTTTATCTTTTACAGATTCAAGGAATTGAACATACGGATTCGTGCGGCCGGGAATAATGCGTGCCGGCGGAATGCCGATGTTGTATCCGCGGAATGTTCCGTCCTTCCACTCGCCGCTTGCGAGCATTTTAGGCGTAACTTCACCGATTTCGTTTCCGGTAATTCCCGCTTTTTTGAGTGCATCAACAACTTTCGTAAATGCTGCAGTCAGTTTGTAAACGACAGTTTCGCGCTCAACAATTCTGAACGGGCTGTCTGCTGTTCCGCGTTTTTTTGCAAGCGTAGAAATAACATCAAGCTCTTCTTTGGAAAGATTTGCCTGATCGAGCTGACCGTCCTCTGCAGCAGTTGCTTTTTCAAGAAGCTTCTGTGCAACAGAAATGCGTACAGGAACAGCAGCACCAGTATACTCAGCTTTCTTTTCTGCATTCATTTTAAGAACGCCGTCTTTTGAAAGCTGACCGAATGCGCTTCCTACGTCTTTGTTTTCAATGGCAAGTGCTTCTGCAATTTTTGGAAGCATCTGCGGACCATTATCTTTAAGGTAAGAAATAATGCGTGACTCAGGCAGTCCTGTCTTTGCAACAGCACGGCCCATGTCAGTGATTTCATAGAATGTGTGAGGTGTACGGCTCGCAACAGAAAGAAGTTCCTTTCCGCTCAGCCATGAGAATGCCTGATTGGCGTGACCCTCTTTGTAATCAAGTTCTTTCTGGAGCCGTTCTGCGGTCAGTTCATCTTTTTGCGTATAGTGAAGGAGCACCTTTATTTCAAGCGGGTGCAGATTTTTAATTATTGTTTGGATATCCATCAGAACAACTCCGGAACGATAAAATTTTCTAGCGGCTCATCTTAACGTAAGATTCATAAACAGCTATCTTCAGGTTGTGGTCATCCTGAGTATAGCGGACTGAATCACGCTGAAGATATTTATAACTGTAATACTGATTCTGTTTCTTAAAATCATCGAGAACACCGATAACAGAGTTCATTGCTTCACCCTGATCAAATGAAACAGCTAAACATGAATAAAATACACGGACTTCATCAGTAAGCGGAGTGTATTCAAGACTTACTTTTGCTGTTTTGTTTGTAGAGTGAATATCTTCGGGAACAATTGTTCTCGTCAAACTATCTGTTGGCTTTTTAAGAAGATCAAATGTTTCTTCTGTTTCTTTTGAATTTTTCGCATCATCCGCAAAAACCGTTCCGACAACACAAAGCGCGGCAACACAAAGGACTAAAAGCTTTTTCATGATAATTTTTCCTCCCTGGAAATGTTAAAGTCAGAACTTTTTATATTCAATCATTCTATCTGTTTCCATGAAAAAATCAAGTGTAACCCTATACCGGCCAGCATCAAGGCCAATTTGCGGTGGATCATCGATAATAACCCGGCCGAATATTTCCTTAGGTTTATTCTTTACAATTTTGCGTTCGTACTCACGCACTGCATTTCTGAGTGCCTCTTTTGCAGCATTCTGAATTCCGTCAAAACCATCAGTCAGTTTTCCGTATCCTGTCCCCTTAATATGAGGGTGGCCAATTGTCAGCCATGACTTGTAATACCGCTGCATTGCATCGCTCCGCGGATACTCAATCCAGCACCAAAGGTCGCTGTTTTCAATCCATGGTTTTGTATATACAATTGATTTTATTTCTGTTTCAGACAGTTCAGTTATCGGCGTAAACTCAAAATATTCGGAAACATTCCGCGCTTTGTCTGACGGCGTATAATCAAATTTCCATCCGTACGTCATGCCCTGAATAAAATACGGGGCAACATTCTTTAGCTGGGAAACAGCGACATCAAAAACTCCGGATGACTGCGCGCTGGAGTCCGCTGTTGAAGCATTTGCAGAGTCTGCCGGCATAAGTCCCGGATACGCATCAAGCTGCGCCCACATCGCAAACCGAATCACATGATCCTGCGGCGCTTTGTCTATCGCAAAAACAGCGGATGCGCTCAAAAATAAAATGAACAATACGCATACATATTTTTCGGAAAAATGATGAGCTGTAAATTTGTTTATCAACGGTACGTATCTTTCCATACACGAAGCGGATTGATTCCCATCCGCACTTCAAAGTAAATCCATGCGGCTGCAAAACCTGCAAGATGGGTCATATGCGCAACACCGCCCGACGCGCCAATAAACTGGCTTCCAATTTCAATAAGCGCATACAGCAGAACAAGAAGCGGTGCCGGCACCGGAATAATTCCCCAGATAAAAATGCGCGACTGAGGAAACAAAACTGCATATGCAAGGAGCATCGAATAAATAGCACCGCTTGCGCCGAGCAGGAACACCATATACATGCCGGTAAAATAATAAATAACAAGCGACACAAGCCCGCTCACCGTCCCGCACAAAAGATACATAAGTGTAAATTCTTTTGATCCAAGCGCACGCTCAACAGCTATTCCAAAAAAGAACAAGCCGATCATATTAAAAAGAAGATGCGTTATGTTTTCATGCATGAACATGTATGTAAACGGCTGCCAGAAAAAATGATATTTAAACACGCAGATTACATTCATGCACAACACATATTTCCACTGCGGAAACAAATTGAAAAAAAGAAAAAAGGCGACGTTTATCGCAATAATGATGAGCGCAGCGTTATAATACGCATAGCGGAACGGACGGCGAATGCTCTGTAAAAAATTCATTGAGGTACTTTTACGTCAGCAATAAGCTGCGGATCAGCAAACGTAACCCTGTTGCGGCCGCTCCGTTTTGAAACATACAGTGCCTGGTCTGCCTGATCCACAAGCGCTTTCGGTGATGTTACCGGATTTGTCTCCGTGCTGAATTCTGTCACGCCAACAGAAATCGTAACCTGTACATGCTGATTTTCATAACAGAAATCATACTGCTCAATCTTGCTGCGAATTCGATCCGCAACAATCATCGCATCGTTCTTGCTTGTATTATTAAGCATGACAGTGAATTCCTCGCCGCCATAACGGCTTGCAAGGTCCTGTCCGCGAATGCCTGACTTAATAATTTTTGCGACAGTTTGCAGAACATAGTCGCCGCATGCGTGACCGTATGTATCGTTGAAACGCTTGAAAAAATCAATGTCGAACATAATAACCGCAAGCGGAAAATTCTGCGCAAGAGCAGCATCGAGTTTATTAGTAAGAACATTGTAGAAAAAATATTTGAGTTTGAGGTGCGTCATCATATCTGTTGACGCGCGCTCAAGAAGAGCTGCATTATTAATTGCAATAGCAGAAAGGGATGCAATTGAAAGTATCTGCATCTTTTCGTATTCGTTATACTGAGAGCCTTCTCCAAGATCAATCCGTTCACCAAGCAGCAAAATTCCATTCAAATGATTTTTCTGAAGAAGCGGTACAATGAGTGACGGCTTAAGCGACGCAATCATGCTTAAATCTGTTCCTGCAGGGACGGCAGCTGTTAATTCATCCATAGTATAAACAGCGCCATTTTTTGTAATCGCAGTAATAAGCGGATGTTCCGAAGGAATTTTATAAGAAATGTTCGGATTTAGATCCATGCCGCTATAGTTCGTATCGAGAGAAAATGCATCAGCATCAATTGCATCAAGTACAAAAATACCAGCGCCAAGAACATGCATCTGTGCCATACAAATATAAAGGACAGATTCAATCAGTGTAGGAAATTCAAGGGTAGAACAAAGCGAGCGCGAAACTTCAAGCAACTGCTGCAAATCGTATATTTTTTTTTCATACTGCGCGGCCATTTCTTTAAGCTGTGGAGCACCGCCTTCTGGCGTTTTGTTTTCAGAATTCATGACTTCTTCTCAATGTCCCCGATTATTGCATAGTTCTTCATGATTTCAAAGAATTCCTTCCATGAACCATACTGCTGTTCGAGCTGCTCACTGTTATCTCTGTTGCGCGATGACGTCATGAGCACCTTTATATTTGATATAGTATCAGGATTCGGCTTTTTAGCATCTGTAAGCAATTCGCCGAGCTGAAGATACAATGAGTAAAGGTTTGTAGATTCATCCTGGATGATCTGCTTCACCTCTCCATTAATAGTATCGACCATTTTCATCAGTTTTTTTACAAAATCTGCATCTTTGTGACTGTCGCGAATAAAGCCAAGCATTACTGCCTGATCATTTTCACCGCCATGTTCAAAAGATTTCTCAAATTTTGCAATTTGTTCTTTAATTGCAGTGCATGAATACACAGTTGATGAAAATTCACTTTTATATGTCGAATTATTAAAAAATCCCTCAATAACAATATCATTCAAAAGTGTTTGTATCGACTCAGAAAAATACACTTTCATGAAAGTCTTAATAATCTGCATCGGAGTAAGCCACAAAAAAGATACTGAAGTGTTTTGCCGGAGCACCATATTTGTATCAGCATTATATCCATTTAATACTTCAAGCGGTCTGCCGTCAAATAATTGATTCACTTCCGCCTGAATTGTCTGATCTTTGATTTCAATCTTCATACGGTTTTCGTCTGTCTCAAACTGCTGCTCAAGATGAGCTGCAAAACGCTGACGCGCATCAGCTTTATAAGAAGCCGTTTGAGATGCATAAGATGTATCTTTTTTAACAAGACAGACAAATTTTTTAAGAATATCCGGTGTAAGTACTTTTGAAAAAACTCCATTGATTTTACTCAAATGGTCGAGAATCACATCCCGTTCGTCTGCATCAAGAGACGAGCCTTTCCGAAGCTGCGCAAGTGCAAGAACTGCACGGCCAAGAGAAGCATTCATCTTGAATGTCGCAGTAACGTAGTACAGATCAAGAAATGTGCTCTCAATAACATCAGGCGAAATTTGCTGGTACATCGGCTTATAGTCAGATTTAAGACCGTTGTATGCGTTGTCAAATGCACGCACTGCGGTTAAAAAATTAAAACGGCATATATCTGTTAACTGCTGTATTTCTGCAAGAACCTGATCGATTTTTACAAACTCAGGAGAGTTAAGCTCTTTTACAAGCGCCTCAAGTGTCCGGTGCTGAGAATCAAAAATACGATTTGCAGGTATACCCGATTCGAGCAGTTCTTTTTTTCGATTTTCATATGAAAGGGATTCAAGCTTTTCCTGATTACCACCCGTAAATCCAGTAAGAATAAGCTGGTCTGCAAATTTACTGTTACGCTGAAGGTCTTCTCCGCTGATTGTCTCGGAAAGAATATCGTCTATTGGTTTGGTGTTTTCATACAGAATGCGGAATAATTCGGCCATATTCGCCTGAAGCATTCCATTTTTATAAAGAACAGGACGATAATTTCTAAGCTCAGCGTCAAGTTTCTTAAGCTCCTGTTTTTTATGTACTTCAGGAGACGAACTCATGAAAACTGACTCAAAAAAATCGGTGATTGCCTGTAAAAAACCCATACTTCTCTCTATAGTATTCTCTCTCAGCTGATTTTACAAGGCAGACATATACGGACCAAAAACTGCCCGATAATCCGCCTCTGTCGCCGCACTCACAATCTGCCTGCGCAGCTCTGCACCGCCGGAAATTCCTTTGCTATAGGCACAGAACCTCTTGCGCATCTCCAAACAGGCATTCTTTTCGCCGCGGTCTGCAGTAAGAAGCGCCAATTCCCGGAAACCGGCTTTAAGTCTGTCGGAAATCGGAATTTCGGTAATTGTGCCTTTCGTCAAGTATTCTTTCGTTCTTGTAAACAAAAACGGGTTTCCCATTGCACCACGCGCAAACATAACCGCATCGCATCCTGTTTCTTTAAGCATGCGTTCGGCATCTTCCGGCGTAAATGCGTCTCCTGAACCGAATACCGGCACTTTTTTGTTCACCATCTGAACAAGCGACGCAAGAATCGACCAGTCGGCTTTTCCTTCATACCCTTGAGCCCGCGTCCGCGGATGAATCGTAATGGCGGCAGCTCCTGCTTCAAGAGCCGCCTGCGCCGCTTCTTTCCACGTAATATGATCGCTGTCCCAGCCTGAGCGTATTTTTACCGTAACAGGAGCTGTACGCTCAAAAGATGAGGCGGCATCAACTGTTGCTTTTACTACGGCATACAGCTTGTCGGGCTCACGCGTAAGCGCGCTGCCTGCGCCAGTTTTTATGATTTTTGGTACCGGACATCCGCAATTTATGTCGATAACTTCTGCAGTCGTTTTTTTGAGAACAATCCGTGCCGCTTCTGCCATTTTTTCAGGCTCGCCGCCGAACAGCTGAACAGCATATGCCTTTTCATTCGGCGCGCGCGTCATGAGTTCTTCTGTCTTTTCTGACCCGCGGACGAGCGCCTCGGACGAAACCATTTCGGTATATTCAAAGCTTGCCCCGCACTCAACGCAAATCGAGCGGAATGCACGGTCAGAATAACCGGCGACAGGAGCAAGAAACAGATTTCCCGGAACAGTGAGCGGACCGATTGTTACTGGATGATACAGACCCATCGAGCGATTACGCTTCCGGCAGGCGGTAGATTTTGCAGCTGTTTTTCCAAAGCTGCACGCTTAAATCTTCAAGCGGCTTTTCAAGCATTTCTGCAAGGAAGCGTGCAGTAGACGGCAGATACGCCGGCATGCTGCGCTTGCGCTCTCTGAATTCGGCCGGAATCATGAACGGACTTTCCGTTTCAATGAGAATACGGTCGATCGGGATATTAAGAACCGTTTCGTGCAGATTGCGCGCGTTGCGGTATGTAAGATTTCCTGCAAATGAGAAGTACACATTGAGTCCTGCATCGAGGCATTTTTTTGCATACTCAGCGTCTTCGCTATAGCAGTGAAGAATGGCACCTGCGTCGGGAATGCGCTCAGAAAGCACATCAAACACATCTTTGCCGGCGTCGCGGTTATGAATAATGACAGGCATATTGTGTTTCTGCGCAATTTCGAGCTGAGTGATAAAAAGCTCAATCTGGCTGCGCTTATCACCAAACTGTTTAAAATAGTCGAGACCTGTTTCGCCCACTGCTACAACATTAGGCAATTTAAGACTGTCTTCTATTGTCTGTGCCCAGTCTTTTCCCGGGTTCACAACTTCAGACGGAGCGACTCCGACAGCGTGATAAATTCCGGAGACTGACTTGAGTGTATTATAGACAATCTTAAAATCATGCAGGCTGTTATTGATGCTGACAATACGGGTAACTCCGGCTTGTTTTGCCTGCTGTATAACACGAAGCTGTTCAATAGGGTCATCATAAATGAGCCCTATATGGGCGTGAGTATCAAAGAATTGCATGGCTTTTTCTTCCTAAAAGGGTGATAGGAGGCTTTTGCGCCTCAGAACAGGTCATTTTTTCTTCTGTTCCTGCCTAAAAGATACCACACCTTTTGTATGGTGTCAAACGAAGGTTTTAAAGCCGGTGTTTGTTTGACATAGTATAATATAGTATGTTAAAATGTGACATTAGAGGACTGGCCTTATTTTATGGTCAGATTTTAACGTGGCAAAAACAAGACGTTACAAGAAAATAGAAAAGAATGTCGTTTCCTCAGTGGTAAGTGTTTTCGGCCGCTGGTTCAGTGCTATTGGACGCGGACTTTCAAAATTTTTCCACATCTGCGACAGCAAGCTCACTATTATGATTGTGCCTCATTCGCAGGGCAAAGTTCTTAATTTTCAGACAAATGTGTTCGCCCTCGTATTCGGAGTTCTGCTCGTAGTCGGTATTGCATCTACATTCCTTTATCTTAACAAAAAGGCAGCTGGCTCCGGCGCAGAGATCAGCCGGCTCATGAACGAAAACAGACAGACACTCGCAAGCCTTGATGAACTTCGCGATGAGAACAACAATCTTCTGCAGACAGCTAAGCGTTTCCAGTCATCACTTTCACAGTCGCTTTCGCTTCTTGGAATCAACCAGAGCACGACAGTCACAAAGGCTTCAATGAATGACAGCGACCTTTCTTCTTTATTCGACACCCGCGATCAGGTTACAGGCTCCACGAAAGAAGCTTCAGATATCCGTGAACTCAACTCTTATCTCGAAAGCACCGTACAGCCGATCGAACAGATCGGCAAAATGCTTGAAAGCCAGGAAACACTGTTCACCGACATTCCGAACATCTGGCCTGTTAAAGGCGGCATCGGTCACATTTCAATGCCGTTCGGTCAGAACATCCACCCGATTACCGGCCAGTGGTACATTCATAAAGGACTCGACTTCTCAACATACCGTTCAGGTGATCCGGTTATTGCTACAGCAAACGGACAGGTTGTTACAGTCGGCTATGATGCTAGTTTCGGAAACTACATCATCATCAAACACAAACATGGTATTTACACACGCTACTGCCATCTGAGCACAATCCGCTGCAGAAAAGGACAATTCGTTTCACAGCGCGATGTTATCGGCACAATCGGAAATACCGGCGTTACAACTGGTCCTCATCTTCATTACGAAATTCATATCGGATCGGATGTTGTTGATCCGGCAAAATACGTCAACGTAAAGCTCACATCAAAGTAATATGGCATTTAATATCGAAGACGTTTCTATCAATACTCTCATCGGCACCGGATCTTCAGTATCCGGTGACATTCGTGTAAACGGATTTATTCGTATCGACGGAGATATCGACGGTAATATTGAAACAACAAGCAGCGTCATTATCGGCGACAAAGCTCGTATCCGCGGAAATATAACTGCTTCTTCTGCAGTTATCGGCGGAATTGTCCTCGGCGACGTTACAGCGCCTGCAGGGATAACGCTCCTTTCTTCTGCTGCTGTCGTCGGTGATGTAACAACACGACGCCTTCAGGTAGAAGACAAAGTCGTTCTTCACGGACACTGCATTTCATTAAGTAAAGAAGATGATTTCAACGAAGCATCGAAACAGTACCTCGATGCAAAAACAATCAGAGCACGAGTTGTGTAAATGGCATCTGTTGACCCGTTAAACAGCCAGTCCCTTTATTTTGCCGCCGCCGCATCAGCCGCACAGGAAACTGCGCGAAAAGAACAAGCACAGAAAAAAGCAAAAACAGGCCAGGCCGTACGGACATCATTCACCTCTGCGCTCAAAAAGTCACAGGAAGAAGAATCGCTTCTTTCCGAAGGACTGCCTGCTGAAATTGCCGGAATGGATGAAGAAAGCGCCGTTATTTTTTTAAAGGACGCAGTCGACACCGCCGGAGATTTTTTGAAGGAAAACCAGGGACTCGAAGCGCTCGAACAATACCGCAAAAAGGTAAGCCAATTTCTGCGGTATATGACGCGCAATAATTTTGAAGTGATTGAGCATAAGCGCCGCGGTTTTTCACGAAAAGGCCGTCCGCTTGATCCGCAGATTCAGATAAAAGTGATTAACGAAAAACTTAATCAGCTTACATCCGATATGCTGTACAATCACGCTGATAATTTAAAAATGCTGGCAAGGGTCGAAGAGATCAACGGTCTCATTGTGGACCTTCTTGCCGCGTAACAAGGAGCGAAGCGTAATGAGTGATATTTTTGAAAATGATATAGATGAGGAAAACGAAAACCTCGAAAGCCTTGAGGACAACGAATCTTCGGGCGACACTGATGATACCGGCAACTTCGTATTCCCCGACCCGCTCTATCTGACTAAACTTGCGTATTCCAGCGAAGGAATTTATGCAACAACTCCCGACGGTTTCGTTGATCTTAATCCCGGCGACCTTGTAATTGTCCCGACTCGTTACGGCAAAGATCTTGCAACTGTCATGGGCGGAGCAAAACAGCCTGTCGGTATAAAACCTGCAGACGTCGTTACAATCGACCGCAAGGCAACTCCTTCTGATCTTAGTCACTTTAAGGAACTCGCAGAGCGCGAAAACGAAGCGTATAAAATATTCAAGCAAAAGGTTGAGGATCATCACCTCGACATGAAGCTTGTTGCAGTCCATTTCCTTTTGGAAGAACAGAAAGCGCTTTTCTTCTTCTCAAGCGACAACCGTGTTGATTTCCGCGAACTCGTAAAAGATTTGGTGAGCGTGTTCAAGATGAGAATTGAACTCCGGCAGATAGGAGTGCGCGATGAGAGCCGTATCACTGGCGGACTCGGCGTATGCGGAAGAGCGTACTGCTGCCATTCAATCAGCGACAGACTCCGCCCGGTAAGCATCCGCATGGCTAAGGAACAGAATCTTTCCCTTAACTCAATGAAAATCAGCGGTCAGTGCGGTCGTCTTCTTTGCTGCTTAAGCTATGAATATGAATGGTACGCAGAAGCGCGCAAAAGTCTTCC